>ERZ1292629.7-Hain-H43-01um-R1-7-length-237313-cov-22_pt1 | contig 237313 bp, 258 predicted proteins | sample MGYA00564399_ERZ1292629 | MGnify/ENA primary metagenome ERZ1292629 (study PRJEB36523, sample SAMEA6512636) | groundwater metagenome | collected 2019-01-08 | study: AquaDiva: Metagenomics assemblies of 32 groundwater samples | reverse complement strand
AAACTAACTTTAGTAAATGCTCTCTTCAAATAAAGAATTTCCTGCAGTTCATAAAAGTCTAAAGTTTCTTTAACTTGATCATCAAAATATCTCAATTGATAATCTTTATCATCTTTAGGATCAAATAATTCAATAGCCATCTCTTTTGTTGAACCATGATCAATTAAGCAATAATGAGCATCAACTTCAAGTTGTTTACCATCAACACTAACCTTATCTCCTTTTTTAACTTTTGAAATTGGCTTACTTGCATTCATAACTATCTCTCCTCTTTCTTCTCCTCCACCACTATTACTTACTTCTTCAGCTTCATCTAATTCTTCTTCAAGCTCTTCTTTACTTATTTTACTAGGTTTCTTTGGCTTGCTTTCAGCATATTCCACATTATCATCATCTGCAAAAGCATCATCCAAATCACTTCCAGAATTCTTCTCTTCCTCAATAGCCTTAATATCTTTCTTCAACTTTTTACTATTGACTTTAACTTCCTTCTTCTTTGTCTTTTTAGCTACCATATAATCATCAGAATAAATTAGGGTTTTTAAGCATTTTGTATAGAATATACAAACCTTACTTTGTTAAAATTTCCCAAATTTTATTTTTAAGCATTACCACTCTTTCTTTTCTGCAATTATACACCTATCATTTTTGTTAGGTGCATTAGAAAACATTCCATTTCTAAAATCATCATCGCATTTTTCTCCAGCACCTTCCTTTCTAAAGCCTCCAACGCCTTCATGATTTTTCTTCTTCTCACTCAATTTAACCTTCGCAAGGCCCTTACTAAAATTCTTAAGTATCTCTCTAGCTCCTTTTTCAATTTCACTTTTCTTATCTTCACTAATCATATTTACCCAATTCAAACCAAATTTATAAAGTTATGTCAATCTATTTTTTTGAACTAAATTTTCTTATGGCAATTTTAGTATAGGTAACAAGTTTTTCAGGTTCTTCAACAATATAAAATTGATTCTTTCCTCCCGTCTCAGAACCAACTTGAACACCTTGATCAGTTTCCTGTAAAACCATAATCTTATTTAATTTGTATACTTTAGTTTTAAACTGCCCTCTAAAAAATAAACGTTGATTGGTTAAAAAAATATAACCTTCATCTGTTTTCTTTATTTCTTGTTTTGAATCAAAAGAAGAATTACCCATAGAAACTCCTCTAGTAGACATGCCTGTTCTTAGATAGGTTCTAGAAGTAGTTTTTGATTCCATAAGTGTAGCTTGAGTAGCGTAATGCATTTTTTCACCATCTTCTAAAATAAGATCCAAATTCATAATTTTATAACTAGGTAAAAGATCTTTTTTAACTACATAATCTAAATCGGATATTCCTTTTTTCCACTCACTTATTTTTAATGCTTGATTTTCATATTTATTCTTTTCTTTTGATTCACTAAGATCTAATTTTAAAAGTTTCTGCCCTTCTCTTTCCCCAGATTGTATAAACTTAGCCTTGCAAACATTACAAATTAGAGAAGAGCTAGAGATTAGTCCAAACCATTTACTTATAGTCTGATTTTCCACCTTACCTTTTTTGCATATAGGACAACTTTCTAAAAAATGATTATTTACTTTATCCATAAAATATACATAATTAACTTCATTATAAATTTATCTCATTCAAAAACAAACATTTTTAATAATGCTTAAGCCAATTAACTATAAGTATGTTAAATAAAAAACCTAAAAATAAGGAAAAAAAAGATAATTTTAATAAACAAGAAGCTGAGCAATATTATCATAATTTAATATACTCAGTTTTAGCAGTAGGTGGATTAACTTTACCCTTAATAATAATTACAGAATACAATGATAGCGATTATCTCTTGATTTATGGTTATTTAGTTCTATTTATCAGTACACTCTTAATAGAATCATTTTCTCAGAAAATGTTAATTTGTAGAAATTCAGATTTTGGAAAAGAAATCAAAGAGAGACTAAATTATGCTTCATGTCGATGGCTAATCGAAATATTTATACTTTCACCAATTTTTATATATTATATCGTTTTATCTTTTAATAATATCTTAATTCTAAAGCTTTTCTTGATACTGTATGTATTAGCGATATTAAATTGGCGGATGAGACCTGAAGAGCTTAAATATCTCTAGATAACTAACCCATCTTAACTTTAACTTTCCGATTATCAATTTCAACAATAGAATAATGTTTATCATGTAACGCTCCCGGATTCAAGCATAAAGTCTTTCTCAATTTCTGCACACCCCTACTTTCATGTATGTGTCCTCCAATGTGTAAAACTGGTTGAAATTTATCTATTATCTTCCTAACAAGCTTAGAACCATAATGTTTTCCTCTAACTAATTTATTGGCTTTCATACCTATCTTATCTAATTTAGTCTTATAAGGAACATTATGACTAAGGAAAATAACCTCCCCAGACTTATTCTCCTTACTGAATTTCTTAAATAACATCGATAATATCTTCAAACTTCTACTAAATGCGTTGCTCTCTTCAATTCCAGGATAAGAATGCCCTCTTGCACCAATAAAAACCAAATTTCTATAGCTAAAACTTTTATAATCTATTCGATGAATATTTTTATATTTTTTAATTAAATTAGCGAAATAATCTTTTCTATTCTTCTCAAAATTCCAACTACTTTTTTCTATCTGTCCAGGTAAAATTCCATAATCGGCCACATCATCAGGATCTGAATAATCTGCATTACCTAAAACAGTAATAACTGGGACTGATAATTTATTCAACTTTTTTAAAACATTCTCTCCTTCTCTCAACTCTCTATCAATTAATCTCTGATAATTCTTCTTCCCAATAACTTCCCATAGCTCGAGTCCTGTTCCATAACAATACTTAAACCATATTTTTCTATAATGGAAAGGCAAGTAATCTCCATTTGAAACAACTAAATCTATCTTCTCTTTTTTCATAATTCTCTCAATAAAACTAGGTAATTCTCCATGAAAATCTCCGACAACGAGTAACTTCATAATACAAAAAATGTAAAGAACTTTAAAAATCTTCTTGGGAGAAGATATCACCTCTTTTCCCAAGAGAAAACTTCTAATATTATAATTTATTGAAGATACGCCCATATATAAATATTCTCACGAAGTAAAATTATTAAAAAAGCAATTAAGGAGTTAATCTATCTCTATCTCTAGGAAATAAAGTAGCCTCTCGGATATTATCCAATCCGCAAACCAACATAGTCAATCTTTCAAGTCCGATGCTCCAGCCAGAATGGAAAGGTGCTCCATATCTAAAAGAATCAATATAATCTTTCATTGTTTTTGGATCAATTCCTTTTGCTTTAATACGATTCGTCAATAATTCAGGTAAATGGATTCTCTGTCCTCCAGAAGTTATTTCTAAACCTTTGTAGATACAATCGAATCCCTCTGACAATTCAGCTTTTGGATCTTCATTTCTAGGCATCAAATAAAAAGATCTAAGTGAAAGAGGCCAGCTATGCACAAAAACTAAATCATCGGAATATAATTCTCCTAATTTCTTCTCCGCCTCAGGAGATAAATCATCTCCATAGGATATCTTAACTTTATTTTTGTTCAATAATTTGATGGTATCATCATAAGAAATATAATGTGCTTTAGGAACTTTTAATTGAACATCTAACAATTTCAACTCATCAGCACATTCTTCAATTAAAGTTTTAACCAAATATTGTATTACTTCTTCTTCCAATTTCATAATTCCAAACATGTCATAAAAAGCTGCTTCTATATCCATCTGACGCATTTCATTTATGTGGCGAACAGTATTATGTTTTTCAGCTCTCCAAGCAGGACTAATCATGGCCACTTTTTCCATGCTACAAGCCATCATTTGTTTATACAACTGAGGACTCTGCGCTAAAAGAGCTTTCTTCTCAAAATATTTAACTTCAAACAAATCAGCTCCACCTTCAGAAGAAGCTCCAAGAACACTTGGAGGTTGCATAACAATAAAACCTTTTTCTGCAAAGTGATTTATGAAAGATCTAGCAAGAAAGCTTTGAATCTTAAATATAGCTTGCGTTTTTCTTCTATGAAAATCTAAGAATCTATAATCTAATCTTTTAGGTAATTCAGTCTTGGAAAAATCAGTTGTATCTATAGGTAAAGTTTCTTCAGCTTTAGATATAACTTCAACAAAATCAGGGTTTATCTCTCTTCCACCAGTAGCCTTAGCACTTTTCTTAACTTTACCTTTTACAACAATTACACTCTCTCTGTTAATTCCTTTCATATTTGCAAATACTTTCTCATCAGTTTCACCCTTAAATCCAGTAATCTGAATCTCTCCAGTAATATCTCTAACAACTAAGAAAATCAATTTACCAAGCTCTCTCTTATCATAAAGCCATCCAGCGATTGATACTTCTTCACCATCATCTTTAACAGTTACGTCTTTAATCTGCTTTCTATCAACAAGAACTTTCTTCATATCCATAAAATACCTAGAAAAAGGGTATTTTTAATTGTTATTATTCACAATAATCTATCTTTCCAGATCTAGTATCTTCCCATCCTTCAGAAAATTCAACAAAGTCAGACATAGGTTTTAAGCTTTTAACGCTACCATTTTCACACTCAATCAAAACATCTAGACACTTATTATTATCACATATTGCACTTGTCCAAGTATAATTCTTATCTAATTGATTACTAACAACATTTCCAGTAATTGCCCAATTACTGATGCCCTTACCTGTTATTCCGCCGTCAACTAAGACATTACCTATTAAAAGTCCTATAAAGAAAGCAACTGCTACAAACGCAATTACCGATAACATTCTACTCAGTACAGTCAATTCATACTTAGTCATATAAATCAGCCAGAAAGATGCTTTTTAAAGGTTTTTAAGAAATAATCTTTTGCAGAATTTCCATCACCCTTCTCTTATCAATATCTTTACCAAGTTTTCCAATTATCAATCCCATATAAGCACCTTCTCTTAATCCTGGCTTTTCATCAATAATCTTCTTAATTTCAATCTCAAGAACATTATCATCAATCTTTTCAACTTTCAAAGCACTCTCTAAATTCTCTCCATTAACAACCTTACCTAAAATACTCTTAACATCTCCCTCTCCAATTAACTTATTCTCAACAGCTTCCAAAACGTTCCCAATAACGACTTCATTCAATATCTCTTTTATTTCATCAAAGCTCTTCTTCATCTTTGAAGAAAATTCAGCTCTCCATAAGGTAATAGACTTAGCAACTAATTCTGGATTCTTATGTACTTTCAGCAATTCTTCAAATTCTTCAACATTTCCATCTAAAACTAAATTAAGCAGTTCTCCATTCAATCCTTTCTTCTCCAATTCTTTCTTTATATCTTGCTTTAGTTTAGGAAGATTCTTCTTCAAACTATTTATTCGCTCTCTGCTAATTTTTAATAGAGGTAAATCTGTCTCCGGATACATTCTAGCGCTTCCAGGCATAGGTCTATTGAATTTACTTTCACCATTTGATAAAGCCCCTCTTACTTCTCCTTTTATCTTTCCCTCTTCAACATCTTTTAACTGCCTAGCAATCTCAATATCAATTGTCTTCACCATCATACTAGGATCTTGAAAACCTTTTATCTCGACTCTCTCATGTCCTCTAACTGAAACATTAACATCCTGTCGAATAGTTCCAATTCCTCTTTTAACTCTACACGCTCTAAGCACTTCTCCAATTTTAAGTGCTGCTTCTTTAATCTGTTCAGGTACCACTTCCACAACACCCGTAGCAATTTCAATTAAAGGAATACCTAACCTATCTAATTTCCAGGTCCTAACATTCTCATCTTTCTCCCCTTCCTCACCAGGCCTTGCAGAATCTTCTTCAAGCGCAACACTCGCAATAGGAACTCTTCCAAAACTTGTCTCTACAAATCCAGAATGTGCAAATAAAACAGTTCTCTGAAATCCAGACGTATTACTTCCATCAATTACCATTTTTCTCATTATTTGTGTATTCTGATAAATCTCACAATTCAGAAGTAAAGAAATCTGTAAAGCAATATCAAGTGCTTCCATATTTATCATTTCGGGAGGACTTTCATCCAACTCAATAAGACAATTATTATCGGAATAATACTGATAAGCAAAAGTCTTATTCAATCCATGTTCATACTCAACAGCACTATCAACTTTCCCACCTTCGCCTGCAACTTTATGTAACTTCCTCTTTACAACTAAATCACACTCATCATTCCTCAACACGCTCGCACATTTACAAAATAATTTACGTGTATCAATTTGTTGATGTATCTCTAGCCCAGCACGAAAACCAACTTTACTATATTCCTGTCTATCCATTAAAAACAAAAAGAAAAGGGATTATTAAAGTTTTAGCTCGTTCTTACAATTGGACTTGAAGTAATTTTATCTATCAATTTACATCTTTCTCTTACCTCGGCTGAATCAAATCCAATTTCCTTTAAACCTTTATGAGAATATGCACTTTGGGATTGATGATATTTATGTAAAAAGAATTTATAAGAATCAGCTAAATCTCTAGCAGATTCAGTTGATAATGAACTTAGACCTCCTACTTCGAGATCATGTAATTTACTAACGGTATTCGATGGTAAATCTACCACAGCATTAGGAGATAAATATCCTGAACGTAAACCTCTTATAATTTCTGAAACTAATGCAAACTGAACAGCTCTAAGTGGGCCCTGTTTAAATGAATGTTGATTATTAGAAGGATCGTAAGTCGCTATTCCTGCATCAATGTCATAATGCATTAAATCCTGGCCCTTATATCTTTGCTTACCAGTTAAAGTGACTTTTCTATGTTCTTTAACTTTATCTCTCATTTTATCAACAACAGAACGAAAATCTTCTGAAACTAATTCACTAATAAGTTTTCTCTTACCTGACCTAAGAACTTCTTCATCTCCTGCAAGAAATCCAGCATCAAAAATCCTATTAGGAGAAATCAATTTCACCCTATCTCCAGATTTAGCATATAAATCGCATTGATGCATCAAATCTGTTTCAACATTCTTCGTTTCAACACCTTCAAAGAAAGCTGCATCAGAACTTTTAAAAGCGTAATCTCTAACAATTGGATGAACTTCTTGAACTTTACTAGGTTCTCTAAAGAATAACATTAGCTCTATTAGAGAAACAGGACCTTTTTCTAAACGAGCATCACTTCCCGTTGTAGCAACAGCAACAGTAGGCACATCTTTAAGTAAAATTCCTAACTCTCCAGAGACTTTCCTTTGAATTCTATCATTAAAAGCCTTCAAATGATCAAAATAAGAAACATAATCTTGAGCATTTGGATCAACATACTTCGCAGTATTTCCTACATTTGCTTGAGTGATATCATCAGCCATACAAAATTCATTAAAATTCAGCTTTTAAATCTTTCTATTTGTAACTTCTAGATAGTTATAACAATACTACTTAATCGAGTAATCTATCAAGTGAAGCAGAAACCATGCTTCCAATATAATCATAAAAGTCTCTCTCACCTCTAGAAATTTTTGAATAGTCCAAAGAAGTAGGTCTTGATTGTAATCCTTCAATCCCTCTCTGCAGATGACCATAATAATCAAATCTTTCTCCTGAATAAATAACTGGTGGTGGTAAGTTTTTAGAACGTAAGATTACATTCTGAACAGTTCGGCAAGTTCTTCCATTACAATCAATAAAAGGATGAATACGATCTAAATTTAAATGAGCAAAAGCAGCAGCTTCAACTGTAGCACCGACTGAATCATCTTTCAATATCTCGCAGATATCATAAAAGAAACTAGCTAGCTGATCTGGAATTTTATCGGGATAAGGAGGTTTCCATGAAGCACCCGCGATACTAACTGATTTTTTACGATATGGAGCTTCATTAGAATTAAAAGTATTATGTCCGATTCTACCGGCAATACCTTGAATTAAAGAATCATTAAAAGTTTCAGGTTTATCTCTCTTAAAATGATTAGAGCCATAAGTAAATGCTCTTTCTAAAGCTTTAATTCCCTCTTTCTTATTTCTACCACTTGCATGAGTATCATACTGTGTTGAACCATGCTTAAATTTATCAGGATATTCTATTTTAAAAGAATGAAGAACAGCCTCATTTTCTAAAGAACGCATATGAAAACTTCCTATAATGAAACCGAGAGGATGATTCATTTGACGTTCTAACTCTCTTTGTTTATCTTCAATTTCTCTAAGTATCTGTTTTCCGATATATTTTCCCATAGAAAATTATTGAGCCTGGTGTTCAAGCTGGCCTATCTGGGCTCTACCCAAAACTGCCTGAGGGGTTTTATTAAACTTATTCCAGTGTTTAGTTAAACTATATCTGGGATGTGTAATTTGATCGTCTCTTTGAGCAAACCACAGATCAACCCAATCTCTTTTCTCCCCATCATGAAGTAATTTATCTAATACTTCTTTCTTGTAAATTTGAGCGTACATAGAAGTCAAACCAGGTATATGAAATTTAAAATCAACATCACTTGTATCATCATGCCAGTTATCTTTAGTAGCGTGAGAACCTATTAAAAAAACCGATTTTATATCTTTAAATTTAGGCAAATCCTCTTGAATAGAATATTTATCTGCAAACCAGCCTAAATTAGCATGATAAACTTGGTGCGCCCAAGCTAATTTATCTAAAAGTAATTTAGATGGACTATTCCTAGTTGTAATATATCTTGGATTCATATTATTATTCTCAAATTTTAACCTTTTAAATCTTTCTATTTGTAACTATCCTCAAGTTACAACATAAAAATACTATTTCTTGCTGGAAAACCATTCAACAGTCTCCTTCAAGCCTTTTTCAAGAGTATATTCATTCTTCCATCCTTTTCCAGACAATTTCCCAGCATTTAATGCATTCCTCAAAAGCTCACCAGCAATCGCAGGACCATGCACAACTTTACTCTTTTTATTAGTAAGCTTCAAAAGAATCTTAGCCAATTCATTAACACTTATCTCTTTTCCAGTTCCAACATTATAAACACTTTCTAGGTTATTTTTAAAAGCTAATAAATTAGCCTTGACAACATCTTTAACAAAAACAAAATCTCTTGTCTGCTCTCCATCTCCAAAAACAACTAAATCTCCATTCTTAATCAATTTATCAATAAATATAGATACTACTCCAGCTTCTCCTTTAGCATCCTGTCTTGGCCCATATACATTGCTATATCTTAAAATGCAATAATTCAATTTCTTTGTATCTTTCATAATTCTAAGATAATTTTCAACTGTCCATTTAGCCAAACCATAAGGAGATTCAGGTTTTATCTCACTCTCTTCATTACAAGGAACTCTAGCAGTTTTAGAATAAATAGCTCCACCAGTAGATGAAAATATGAATTTCTTCACATTATATTTAACACAATTATCTATCAAGTTCAAACTTCCAATTATATTTATTTTAGCATCTTCTACTGGATTTTCCAGTGATTTTCTCACATTAGCTTGAGCAGCTAAGTGGTAAACATAATCAAATTTTCCTTCAGAAAATAAATTATTCAAATCATCTCTTATGTCTTTAACAATTAACTTTGCTTTAGAATTAACATTCTTCTTATTTCCAGTCATAAAATTATCTATTACACTAACTTCATGCCCTCCAGCTATAAGTGCATCAACTAAATTACTTCCTATAAAACCAGCTCCGCCAGTTACTAATATCTTAGCCATTATTCAGTTAACCTCTCACTCAATTCCCCAGCCATATTCTCTAACATTTTTTCCTTAACATTTTTCTTCCATCCATGATGTCCAAGCACATATCCTAATTTAACAAAAGCAGTTTCAGCAAGCATATCTTCTAGAAATATAACTCCAGCATCCATTAATTCTCTTCCAGTACTATAAACTAATGGGTCTACTCTTCCATTAATAGTTTGAGAAGTACAACAAACAACAAAACCTTCTCTTATATGCTTCTTAATTTTAGTCAACCAGCTGTTTCTACTCTCTCCAATAGGCAAATGTCCAAGCCCAGTAGCTTCAATTACCATTCCATTACATTTTAGAGCATAAAAATCAATTATAGCTGAATCTTGTCCTGGAAAATATTTAACAAGAGCAACTTTATCACTAAAATCGGTATCTAGTTCACACTTCTTCTCGCTTCTTTTCTTATAATTAGATAAAAATTCTATCTTATCAGTATAAACTTTAGCAATTGGTTCACAATTTATTGGTTTAAATGCGTCTCTTCTAGAACTATGCATCTTCCTTACCTTAGTACCGAGCAAAGCATAACAATAATCGTCATTAGTTGTAGCATGTCCTACGATCATAACCTCAGCACAATCGCTTAAAGCCATTTGAGCAGCACATTGTAAATTTAAATTTGCATCACTACTCGCTCTATCAATACTTTTCTGACTGTAAGTCAAAACAACTGGCTTATTCAGATTCTTCAGCATAAAAGAAAGTGCAGCCGCAGTGTAATGTAAAGTATCAGTACCATGCGTAACTACGACTCCTTCAATCTCTTCATCATCTAACAGCTGTTTAACGGACTCAGCAATCTTTATCCAATGACTAGAATCCATATTCTCACTAAGAATCATAAAAGGAGATAATATCTTCTTAACATTAACCTTTTCAAACAATTCAGGATAAAACTTCCTAAATTCATTTACATCTGTCAAAGGAGAAACTCCTCCAGTACGAGAATCCACTTTACTAGCAATAGTGCCGCCAGTAACAATTAACCCAATTTTCTTCATTTTATTATCTTTTATTTCAACATTCTTCTCTTCTGCACTATCTTTCTCATATTTCTTAAGAATCCTTCCAGCAAGCACATTCTCCTTTGCAATTCCAATATTATACCCTGATTTTAACTTCAATAATATAATACTTGCATCAGGATTCTCTAAATAAACTCCATCTATCTCTTCATGAGCAAGTCTCAATCTAACAGAATCTCCAGCTTCAAACCTTTCAAAATCCATATAACTATGTAAAATAATTGACTATAAAAAATTACCTAAAGCGGGTAGCGTCGCATGACAGGACTTTTGTCAATTATATGCCTGCTTCAGCCTGGAGGAGTAATATTGTTCTGTCAATTCCCACATCTCTAAAGAGTGCGTCGTAATGTTCTCGTCTTTTCAATGCATAGCTATGAACAGCTTCGTAATCTTTTTGCATTCCCAATCGCACACCTTCATCAAAAGATGTCCAATTTGGAGTGGTTCTGTCTTCAACTGTGTTACTGATCATAAGAATTAGATTTTGAAGCTATATTTAAACCTTACTTTTGGTGTTTTGCAAAGTCCTGCAAGCGACAGGACAGGAGATTTTAAGGATAAGTCCTGATAGTTAGACAATCTCTCTAAAGCGATAGGTCTGTAGTAAAAAATATTATAGAAATTATTATCTTCAATAAGAATATTAATATCACATTATAAATAACAAGATTATTCTATTTCTTAAACAACTAATAACTCTTCCCAATATAAGCCCAATAACTAGCCTCTTTCTTAGAGATAATACATTTACCTTTCTTATCTGGTTGTTTATCTGGAATATTCAAAACCTTACTGCCTGCAATAATTGCTTTTAACTCTTCCTCAACTTTATCACTATCTGAAATAGGAGAAAAAGCAATCTTCTTATTTTCAAGTGCCTTCTTAACTTCTTCAATTGTCTTACACTCAACAATACTTTCGTGTAAAAACTTGTAAGCTTTCTTGAACATATCGTCCTGAATCTCTTCAAGAATTTCTCCAATTCTTTCTTTCAAATCTTTCAATTTCACACCTTCCTTCTTACCATTATCCCTTCTAACTAAAACAACTTCTTTTTTATCTAAATCTTTAGGACCTATCTCAATTCTAACTGGAATTCCTTTTAATTCCCACTCATTGAATTTATATCCTGGTTTGTACTCTTCCCTATCATCAACAATTAAGCCATACTCATCTAAATCTTTCTCAATTTCCTTAACTGCTTTCAAAACCTTATCCCTACTATCTTCAAATAATATGGGTACAATAACTGCTTTATTACTAGCAATTTTAGGAGGCAATATCAAACCTTTCTCATCAGAATGTATTGCAAACATAACTCCTAACATTCTAGTAGTAATTGCCCAAGTATTCTGATAAGCATATTCTTCTTTGCCTTCTTTATTCAAAAACTTTATTCCGTACGCTTTAGCAAAATTCTGTCCATCATGATGCCAATCAGGACCCTGGATAGCTTTTCCATGAGGCATGAAAAACTCCATAGAATAAGTATATTCTGCTCCTGGGAAAGTTTCCTTCCTGCTCTTTCTCCCAATCAATGAAGGTAAAGCCAAATATTTCTCGCAAATTTCTCTGTAAATTCCTAATATCTTATCTTTCTCTGCTTCTGCTTCTTTTTTACTCGCATAAGCAGTGTGCCCCTCATTCCAAAGAAATTCTCTTGTTCTTAAAAATGGAACTGGATGTTTAAACTCCCATCTTACAACATTGTTCCACTGATTATAAAGTAAAGGCAAATCTCTCCAACTTCTAATCCATTTTGAATAACTTTCATACATTAAAGTTTCACTTGTAGGTCTTATTGCTAATCTTTCACTTAACTTGCTTTCTCCTACATGAGTTACCCACGCTACTTCTGGAGTAAATCCCTTAAAATGCTCTGCTTCTTTCATCAAAGTCTTTTCAGGTATAAAAATAGGAAAATAAACATTCTGAATTCCTATTTTCTTAAATCTCTTATCAGTTTCTTCTTTTATCTTCTCCCAAATAGAATAAGCTCTTGGCTTAAATACAATACATCCAGAAACGCTAGTATAATCAGCCAGTTCAGCTTTAAGCATTATCTGTGTAAACCATTCAGAAAACTCATCTTTCTCAGCAGTAATTCCCTTCAAATCCTTCTCAATAATTTTATCCTTTTTCATCCATCTACTTAGAAAACTCATTTATTAAATCTTATTATTGAACTAAAAAATTACTCAAAAAGTATTTAAACAACATTAAGTTAAAATGACTATGAAAGCATGGGTGATTGGTATAATAATTTTGGTTATTCTTATAGCTGGAGTTGTAATATATAATCAATCAAATAAAGAGGTTATACCTAAAGGAACATCATTAAATATAGTAGAAGATACATCATCTGAAAAAAGCATAGAAATAACTGGATTTGAATTCTCTCAAGAAACTCTAACTATAAAGAAAGGAGAAAAAGTTACCTGGACAAATAAAGATTCAGCTCCACACACAGTAACTTCAGTTTCAGGTTCTGAATTAAATTCAGAAACTTTAAACAAAGATCAAACATATTCACACACTTTCACTACTGCGGGAACTTTCCAATATAGATGTAATTTTCATACATCTATGAAAGGTACAATTATTGTAACTGAATAAATCATTTCTTCTTATCTAATAACTCTGAAATAACTATTCCTAAATAAAAAGCTCCTGCATGAAAGAACCACCAAAGAATAGGGGATAGGTAAATTCCTCCAATTACAAATGGAGGGGGAGTATATCTAGCAGGTATTCCAAAATACTGAACAAAACCGGAATACGAAGCCAACAGATAATACGAAGAAATCCATGTTCCAAATATAAATGAATAAACTATCTTTTTCCAATGTTCCTTATATTGAAAAGCCAAAAACCACAAAACTGAAAAAATAACTGCATTGCCAAACTTACTTAGATAATAAAAATTACTCTCTCCTACACCGAAATAATGAAAAACAAAATCTAATATCCAAAAAACAGCAAAGGCAATTACTATCTGTAAAATATATTTAAAAGACATTTTCTCTTTCATAGATTACCTAGTTAATGTTTATTATTAAATCTTACCAAAACAGGCCCACGAGGAATTGAACCCCGATTCCAAGATCCGAAGTCTTGTGTTCTATCCGTTGAACTATGGGCCTATAATTAACTATAAATATCCAGCTTTTTTAATCTTCTTAGTTTGTAAAAAGAGAAAAGATGGTTGATAAAATATATCTCGCAATGGCTGAATTGATAGGTACAATAATTGGTGCTGGTTTTCTAGCTATTCCTTTTGTTATGATGAAATCAGGAGCTCCGATAGGCCTTCTTCATCTTTTAATAATTGGTATTATAATTTCAATAACTATGCTCTATTTAGGTGAGATAGCATTAAGAACAAAAGCTAATCACCAATTAACTGGATATGCCTCAAAATATCTAGGAAAATTAGGAAAGAAAATAATGTTTATCAGCGTAGCTTTTGGAGTTTACTCTTCAATACTAGCCTATTTAATAGCGGAAGGAATATCAATTAGCTATCTCATTTTCAACTCGGCAGAATATGCATTCCCAATAAGTTTAATCTTCTGGGCATTTCTTTCATTCCTAACTTACAAAGGAATTAAAGCACTTAAAAAGGGAGAATCTTTTAGTGTATTTCTAATCTTAATAATTATCTCTCTAATAACTATCATTTACACTCCAGAAGTTAATATTGATAATCTAACTTACATAAATCTAGTAAATGCATTCTTACCATTCGGAGTCATATTATTTGCATATCAATCATTTACAGCAATTACTGAAGTAAAATTAATTCTAGGAAAAGAAAGAGATAAAATGAAAAATACTATTGTTTACGCACATATAATTGCATTTGTAGTATATGCTATATTTGGGTTGGTAGTTTTAGGTGTAAAAGGACTTGCAACACCTGAAATTGCAACTCTTTCTTTAGGCAAACCATTCATATTCCTAGGCATATTAACAATGTTAACTTCATATCTCTCACTATCAATTTCTTTAATGGATAATCTACGTTTTGACTATGAAATGCATAAAATGAAAGCCGGGCTATACACAATATTAGTTCCATTAATACTTTTCATAATTCTTACATTTATAGAAAAGACCTCATTCATTTTAGTTCTCGGGATAGGGGGAGTAATCTCCGGTGGCCTCACAGCTATTCTAATATTATTAATGCATAACAAAGCTCAAAAGCTAGGAGATAGAAAACCAGAATATTCCTTACCAAATTCAAAGATAATTTCAATTATTCTAGCATTAATATTCATCGTAGGAGCAATAATAGAAATAATGCATTCTATAAATTAGTTATTTTAAACTATCTAGTTTATCCCAAACTTGATCTTCTTCATTATTCCAGAGTTTATCAGCCACTTTTTCACTATATTTCAACAAATCACTAAAGTCATCTTTTATATTATTCATCAAAATCACAATAAGATATAAATTATAAAACTTTCTATTTCAACATCTTTTCTAAAACTTTTCTAGCAACAACAAAGTCAGCCATCTTATCAGTAGCCTTCATCACTTCACCCATTAGAAAGTTAAGGGCGTGTTTCTGTCCGCTCTTATAATCTTCAACAGCTTTGCTATTTATGCTAATAACTTTAACAATTATCTTCTCAAGTTCCTTCTCATCAGTTATTCTACTCCCTTCAGCCTTAGGCATAAAACTCTTAGGATAGAATTTATTCAGTATCTCCTTTCCTTTAAGAGGAGTAATCTTTCCGCTTTTAACCAGTCCAAGCAATTCAGCAAAATGCTCGAAATCAATTTCAACTTCATGTAATTTCTTTTTATTATAATTCAAAAATCTCAATAGCTCGATACTCACCCATGAAAGAGCGAACTCAGCACCTACTTTTTCAGCAACTTTTTCAAAGAATTCAACAATATCTATATTTTTAGAAAGAATCTCTGCGTTCTTCTTATCTATCTTATATTTTTTAATCAACTTACTAAGTTTTTCATCTGGGCTCTCAGGCATACTTTCTTCCAATTGAGAAACAAAATTCTTATCAATATACAAATTAACTAAATCAGGATCTGAAATAAACCTATAATCTTCAGCATCTTCCTTACTCCTCATAACAAATGTCTTTCCTTTGGCATCATCATATCTTCTAGTTTCTTTCTTATCTCCTCCTTCTTCACCTTGCCTAATAAGCTCATATTCAATAGCTTTCCCTATACTTTCTACACTGCTTAAGTTCTTTATCTCTACTCTCTCGCTCTTCTTAGGAATACTTACATTAACATCAACCTTAATTCCCGCATTAGAATCAACAGCTTTCAAATAAGACAATGCATGTGTCAGCTTTCTCACCCAATCCATAACCTCTTCCGCTGTTGAAAAATCTGGATCTGTAACAATCTCGACTAAAGGCAATCCAGACCTATTATAATCTATCTCTCCAGTTTTAGGATTCCATGAAGCAGGATCTTCTTCAAGGTGCATACTTCCAATATTTATTCCCAAAAATTTTCCTTTCTCACCAATAGGTATAGCACCAGCTCCAGAAAAGGTATTCTGATATCCTTTAGGCAAATCGGGCCAACTATAATGTTTTCTCTTCCATATGAATTCATTATTTATCTTACATCCAAGCATCAATCCAATTCTTACAGCCTGTTTTACCGCTTCCTCATTAGGCATCATAGGCTTAGCGCCAGGCATTCCAGTGCATATTGGACAAATATAGATATTCTCTTTCTGTCCTTTCTCTCTGCTTGCCTTACACTTACAAAATAACTTTTCTTTACAAACTAAATAGGCGTGTATTTCTAATCCAATCATTCCCTCTAAAATCTGCTGCTTACTCATACCTAATTATCAGCAAAACACTATAAAAAACTAACCAATTTAGTATTTTAATAAACTGATTCTAAAAGTATTAACTCTACCAAACATAAATAATATAAATTATCCACAAACAACATAAATATCATATTTAGATAATGATAAATCTTTTAACTAAGTATATTAAAATTAAAGAAAAATAAAAAATAAAAACTCTCTAATTATTATACATATTTGCTTCCAATCATTACGCTTCTTTCTTCATCTCTTGCCTTAGATATCTTTCTACTCGCTTCAATTAAAGCAGGATACATATTTCTAGCCATCCCTTCAGAAAAGCCCATCTTTACAAGAACTCCTGAATAATCGTCCTCAGTAAGTCTTTTTCCTTCATTCATTCCGAAGTAAAGATGTGTCTCACTTACTTTTCTCTGTTCAGCAATATATCCAGATAAGATTTTACCTTCAGTTGGAAACTTATCACAAAATTTTTCTATTCCTTCAGCCATTCCACGAGCTTTCTGTTCATTGCTAGTTTCAACTCTTGCATATGCTCTTTCCCCATTATATTTTCCTTCTAAACCTAAGTCTTTTCCAATTTTTGGCTTTCCTCTCTTCAATTTTCCACTTAAACTAGATATAGGAATATCTATTCTATCCCAGGCAATCAATTCAACAATTCCACGTTCCATTTTTTCATCCATTTCAATTCACCTCCTTTCATCTGTGTTTTTTTGTTTTTCATAATCAACAAACAGAAAAAGTCAATATGAATTTATGAGGTGATAATTCTCACCCCATAAAGAAAAGAATTAAAAACCCCTTATGCTTAATTTCAAGATGTTCCAACAACTAAAAGATTCAGGTTTAACAGATAATGAAGTTAAAGTATACTTAGCATTAGTAAATAACGGCGCTAATTTAGCCGGAAGAATATCGAGACTAACTGGCCTTCATAGAAGAACAGTATATGACATTACAGAAATGCTCATTCAAAAAGGTCTTATAGGCTATATGTTAAAAAACAACCGGAGAATATTTTCAGCCACAAATCCAAACAAACTATTAGAAAACCTTCAAGAAAAGGAAGCTCTCTTGCTTCCAATAGTTCATGAATTAAAACAAAAGCTAGACGAAAAGAAAGAAAAAGAAGAAACGCTATTTTACAAAGGAAAACAAGCTCTAAAAAATATATTTGAAGACCAATTAAACTCAAAAGAAATTCTTATTCTTGGAGCCAATAGCCAAGCATACAACACATTACAATTCTACTTTAAATGGTATGATCAAAAAAGAAAGAAAAATAAGATAAAAACAAGAATAATCACACACGATAAAAAGATAAAACGTATTCCCTTAGCAGAAATAAGATATATAGAAGAAAAATACGCCAATCCCTTAGCAATAAACATCTACAAAGATAAAGTAGCTATTATCCTCTGGGCAAAAGAACCAATAGCAATTCTTATAAAAAACAAAGACATCGCAGACTCATATAAGCTATACTTTGAATTAATGTGGAAAACAGCTAATAATTAAAAAAGCAATTTAGTATATATAATACCATATTAATGGTATTAAAAGAGAAGAATATACTTAAAAGTACTCTTTTTATGGTAAATAGAAAGATATAAAAACACCCATAATCCTAGAAAGATATGATTATAGAGAATTATCTAAAAGAAGGAATTATAAATAAAATAGTTGAAACTGAGCTTGAGAGATATACAAATTTCTTCTCAGAGGCATATAAAGAGAATCTAGAACACTGTAAATATAATTTTATTAAATTCCCACGTTGGAGTATTATCTCTGGTTACTATGCAATGCATGATATAACTAAGCTCTTTCTTGCTAAAAAATTTAATATAAAGGTAGATGCAAAAGTCCATAAAAGTGTAATAAAAATAATGGAAGAAATAACAAAAGATAAAGATATTTTAGAACTATTAAAAATAGGTTTTAAAGAATTTGAAGAGATGGCTGCAGATCTTTTTGAGGCAAGAGAAGAAAGACAAAAAGCTCAATATTATACTGGTACAAAATTCATGAAAGAAAAATATAAGGAAAGATCTTCATCTTTTCTTAAAAATACAGTTGAACCTTATATAGAAAAAGTTAATAAATATATACAAAATGATATCTAATTTATTTGAACAAAGCTTAGTGAAGGTATTATCTTTATTTTTAATTAGTCCTGGCTCAAGATACAAAAGAAAAGAGATACAAAATAAGACTTTAATGTATAACTCTCCATTAGATAATACTCTGCAAAAATTAAATTCTTTAAAGTTAATAAGCGAAAAGAAAGGTTTGTTCAGTTTAAACTTTGAAATAGAAAAAAATAAAGAGATATTCGATATTATATCAAAAGAATATAAATATTTTAATCTACCCCATAATATATTCAATATTTTGAATCAAATTTCACATAACTTATCAAAAATTGATGGAATTGACTCAGTTCTATTATTTGGGAGCTATGCCAAACTTATATACCTAGAAAAATCAGACATAGATATCGCAATAATCTTAAAAGATAAAGTTAAAAATATAGAAAAAACAAAGAAAGGTATAATGAATCTAATAAAAAAAATATCAAAAAATAACGAGAAAGATATTCAATTACACTTCTTCTCTTTTAAAGATATAAACGAAAACAAATCAGATCCATTTATAAAAGATATTCTAATAAATGGTAAAAGTTTACTTTGAATTAATGTGGAAAACAGCTAATAACTAGATATTAATGAACGATAACTAGCTAAGATTATCAAAGAAATTCTGTAAATCTCCAAGTGCTTTTTCAATTGGTTGAAAGATATCTATAACTTCTGAGTCATCACCCTTTATAATCTCAAGCACATCATTAATTGAAGCTAAAGTTGGACTTGGTATGATTTCATTAGAACTGCTGGAGCTAATGAAGCTATTGAAATTAAAATTATTATTTGAATTTGAAGTATCACTATCTTGAGAATTAGTCTGAGTATTATCAGAATTAAGTGAATCACTCGCACTATTTGCATCATCATCACTCACGTCATCATTAGAATTAAATAAATTACTAAATAACTTTTCAACAACATTCTGGCTATCATCGCCATTATCAACAACATCTAATTCTTGAGAATCATCTAAATTATTTTGTGCAGGTAATTGACCTGAACTTTGAGAAGGATTACTATCTGAAACAAAATCAGGATTAGAACTATCAATTATAACTTGAGCTTCAGTATCAGGATTAACATTATTAGATATATCATTTAGTCTATCATAATCTGTATCAGTCTCAACTTCTCCTTGCGAACTAAGTGCAGTACAAGGATCTCTTAAAGATAAAATCTTCTGACAATAATATAATATCGAATTATGATCTCTCTCTAATTGATTAATAAATTGATAAGCTGTATCCTTTTCATTTTTAGCACTTTCAAAATTAATATCGCTCTGACTTAATTGATTAAAATAATTATTTAGATTAGACCAATATTCAGATGTTCGTTCTAGAAGATGAGTATATTGTCCTTCAAGTTGGTTACAATTAGAAGATAATGCATTTGCCTCATTGTATAAATCCTGACAACGTTCATTCTCGGTAGATATTGCCTGTTGATGAGCAGGATCCTCTCTAGCATCAGTATCTGCATATAATCCTATTAAATTAGTAATACAAGCCTGATAATTGCCTTTCTTATCATCATATTGAGTCTTAAGACTATCAAAACTAGATTGTAAAGTAGTTCTAGAAGTAATAATGTCACTTAAACTATCTGAACTCAATGAGGCATTACCAGTTATAAAACCATCATTCAACTTAAAAAATAAAAACACCACCAAAACAGCAATTAAAACATACAAAGCCCAATACTTACCAAAACTCTTTTTAACACTCATTATTAATTTAAATAATCAAACTATATAAATATTCAGTCAATATAAACTATTTAAACCAAAACAATTTAACATATTCATGAACATAAACTTCTGGATAGTTCTAGGCCTATTAGCACAATTATGTTTCTTCTCCAGATTTTTAGTTCAATGGATAGTAACTGAAAAAAACAAAAAAGTAACGATACCGTTAGCATTCTGGTATCTTAGTCTAGCAGGAGGATTAGGCCTTTTAGCTTATGCAATTCACATCAAAGATCCAATATTTATTCTAGGCCAGTCAACAGGCCTATTTATTTACTTAAGAAATCTTATTATAGCCAATAAAGAAAAAGATGGAAAAAGAAAATAAACTATTAAACTATATAAAAAACAATAAAGAATATATCATACTATCAGTAATTATCCTATTAGCTTTTATACTAAGAATCTATAAAATTTCATCTCCAAGTCTCTGGCATGATGAATTAATGACTTTCTATAGATTACAAGGCTCATTCTCAGACACTCTCACCACACTATTAATCTCTCCATTCCCACCACTATATTATATATTAACGAAATTCTGGACAAATATATTTGGTTTCTCAGAATTTGCATTAAGATTCCCCTCAGCAATATTTTCCACACTCACTATACCTTATTTATACTTGTTAACAAAAAAGCTATTTAACAAACAAACAGCATTAATCTCTTCATTTATATTAGCCATTTTCCCATATGCAATTAACTATGCTCAAGAAGCAAAAATGTATTCAATGGTCTGGTTTTTATCTATAGCTTCATTCTACCATTTTCTTAATTTTATAGAAAATCCAGATAAAAGAAATATTATCTTATATACGCTATTTACCGCATTAATGATATACACACTATATTTCGGTTTTCTCATCCTCATAACTCAATTAACCTGCTTCTTACTCTATTCAAAAAGAAAACCAATAAAAGAAATGATTATTGTTCTTTTATCAATAATTTTATTATACATACCCTGGATAAGAATAGCTTCTCAAAACATATCTCACAAGTCAGGAATTGAATGGGTATTACAAACTAATAACTATCTCCAAGCCTTAAAAGAGATATTTTCAGATATTTTCAGAACAAATACTTCTCTAGAATTAACTATTTACACAATACTAATCTTATCAGGCATAACAACACTATTTCTAATAAAAGAAAATAAAGATAAAATTAATTCTTGGAAAAAAACATATATATTATTACTGACTTTCCTACCATTACTTCTCATAATACTAATAGACTTTTTATCAACCCCTATCTTAGTAACAAGATACATAGGCTTTATCCACATTCCATTAATAATTTTAATAGCTTTATCAATAAACTACACAAATAAATGGAGTAAGTATCTCTCAATGATAATTTTAATCATCTTGACAATATCCATTTTCACTATACACTTATCACCATACTATCAAAACCAGTTAAAAATAGAAGGAGAAGACTGGCGCTCCTTCTTCAATGAAACATGTAACGAAATAAATAATAAAACGCTTATAATCAATGGAATTTCAAGCCCTGAAAAAATACTGCATTACTATGGGGCTTGCCTTCCAAAAGTAATAATCCCTGCTCTTTTCATAACAGACATACCTTCAGATAAACTAACTGCAAACTATTCTTATGAAAAACTAATTTTCCTCTCTCGTCTAGCACCTCAAGCAACTTTACAATTAAGAGATCTCAAAAACAATACAAAAGACAGGTATTATCTAAACAAAACAATCCAAGAAGGATCATTAAAAGCAAATATATTAAAAAGAATTAATTAAGGATTTTGAGATCTTCCATTATATTCTGTATTTCCAAGAGCAGTACAAGGATCTGGAAAACCCCTTAAAGTTTGACAAAATTCATTCATATTAAGCTCTAACAAAGCAACATTGTCACGTAAATCTACAATTTGTTCAAGAGTCTGAGGATCAGCATTCTCATCTTCACTTTCTACTAATGCGTCTTCTTCATTAAATCGTTCTTGAATTTCAGAATACAATTCATTAGCAAGAGCTGGTAACCTATCGCATGGAGCAAGTAAAACAGATGAAGCAATATTATTAGCTATATCCTCATAAATTGCCTGACACTCCTCATTCTTAGCAGCAATTTCTGCTCTTCTTTCTGTAATTTCTTCTTCATCTAAAGTATCTAAATTAGTGTTCAAATTAGACATCTTATCAGATAAATCAGTAATACATGCGACATAATCTGCTTTCTTTTCATTAAATTGTATTTGAAGATTATCAAATTCCGTATGAAGAGCTAAACTTCTATCTTCAAACTGTTGCACAGTTGGAGAGAAAAATACTTGATTTTGCCCAAAAGAAGTATAAAAAAGAGTGAAAGCCAACAAACCTACTAAAGTATACAAAGACCAAGTCTTCCAAGCATTTTTATGCAAAGCCCTCCTTTTAAAACTCATATTAATATAAAACTATCAAGCTATATAAATATTCATTAAGTATTCATTTATATCACTATAGAGAAGTAACAAATACAAACATTTAAATATCCATATTTATGATAAAATACATGGAAAGAAGCAAACTAAATAGAATTCTAGCCCCAATTGCTTTAGCAGGTGCTTTATACGCAACAGGATGTGCAAACGCTCGCCTGCTTGGAATACCTCTTGTCTTAGACCCAGTAAAAAGAGAGCAAATACTAAAGAGAGAAGATGATATATTCGTAAAAGAACAAGAAAGACTAATGAGAGAAACAAGCTCATTAAGACCTATGTTCTACGGGAATAAAACATATTATTTCAAATACTCTCCTAATAAATAATTATCTAAAAAGAAAAGCCTACAGAGAAACCTTTGAATGATTGCCCAGTTTCTTTACCTTGATTATCTAAGATAGGCTCAGAAAAATAACTAAGATCAACATTTTTTGCAAGAGTACATACTTTGATAAAATTAGATTTAGCAACTTCACCAGCTTTCTCAGCATCTGCTTGAGTAAGATAACCTGATCCAGTAGGAGCTTTACATTTATCTATAACACAACCTGGAGCAATAGATATAAATTTACAAGATCTATCGGAAGCACACACATTCCCACAAAATCCGCAATTATTATTATCGGATCGATGATCTACCTGTGTTCCAGAACAGCACATACCTACTTCTCTCTTAGGAGGGGCAAACATAGAACCAGGTATAGCAAATCCTTCTTCCGTAACTATATAACCATTGCAAGCACTATCTGCACAATCAACTAATTCATTGCAATTATTATCTAGATTATCTTGACACATTTCACTAGCACCTGGTTTTACATCTTTATTATTATCATCACAATCACCATCACAAGTAGTCTTTCCATCTGAATCGGCATCCGCCTTAGTAATTTGCACATCTTCACTATTATCATCACAATCTAAATCACAAGTAGATATTCCATCTTCATCAGCATCTGCAGTTACTATCTTATTTGTACTATCATTATCGTCACAATCGTCACATGAGTTTACTCCGTCGCCATCGTTATCTATATCCTTACAAGTATCACTTGGTTCCTCATCATCCGTCTCTTCTTCATCTTCATCTTCCGTTTCATCATCATTAGCTTCTTCATCACCCACGCCATCATTATTATCATCGGGATCTTCTTCGTCAGATACTCCATCATTGTCATCGTCACCATCTTCTTCATCTTCAATTCCATCGTTATCTAAATCACCATCATCAGTAATCTCATCTTCACATTCACCATTTTCATTAACAGATGTTCCATCTGGACAATCATCAATAATTTCATCATCACAATCATCTAAGATAACACAATCAAGAACATCATCTAAAAGGCTATCATCATCACAATAACCATCTTCATTAACAGATGTTCCATCTGGACAATTATCAACTTCTTCATCACCTACAATAATCTCCTCTAGACCACCATCACAAAAAGAATCTGATAATATATCATTACATATGTCTTCCAATACTTCATCAATAACGCTAACACATTCACCATCTTCATTTAGTGATTGTCCATCTTCACAATCACTAGTTGTATCTGAATTATCAACTTCTTCATCATCTACTCCGTCATTATCATCATCTGTGTCTTCATCATCACTCACGCCATCATTATCATCATCAACGTCTTCAGAATCATCTACTCCATCTTCATCCGTATCCTCATCCTCATTGGTAACTTCCTCAGAGCTGTCTTCTACTCCATCTCCATCATTATCTAAATCTTGTTCATCAGTAATTCCATCATTGTCGTCGTCATTATCAAAGCTATCGTCCACACCATCATTATCATCATCTGGATCTATAGCATCTGTTTCTCCGTCTCCATCTAAATCACTATTATCAGGTTCTTCACCATCAGGTACTCCATCGTTATCATCGTCTGTATCGACAACATCATCTACTCCATCATCATCTGTATCCTCATTATTTACAGAATTATCAACTTCGTCATCAATGATAGTATAAGTATCATCATCGTTAGGATTATCATCAACTCCGTCATCACCACTATTTTCATTTACATTATTATCTCCGTCACTTGTATCTTCGTTATCACCTATTCCATCTCCATCATCATCGTTGTCTTGTGAATCATCAGTTCCATCATTATCATCATCAGTATCTACTTCATCTTCAGTTCCGTCTCCATCAGAATCAGTTGTTGGTTCATCAACATCAAGTATTCCATCATTATCGTCATCGTCGTCATCATTGTCTGGTATACCATCGCCGTCTGAATCTAAATCTCCAGGATTACTATAACAAGGGTCTCCAAATATTTCCCATGGCCAAAGAACAGCTCCAGTGGTAGACTTAGAATAAATATTATCCTGATAAAAAACAAAGTAAGAAGATACTACGATTGCAACAATCAACACAACAATTAACCAATTCTTCCAAGAAGAATTTACTGTAATATTATTAGACCTCTTCATAATTAAAAATAAGCCACATTATTTATATATCTTCTGCTATTTGTATCGATATTAAGATGGAAAAAGAAAATAAATTATTAAATTACATAAAAACCAATAAAGAATATATCCTACTATCAGTAATTATCCTATTAGCTTTTCTCCTTAGAATATACAAAATCTCTGCACCAAGTCTCTGGCATGATGAACTTATGACTATTGGAAGAATATCTGGTTCTTGGTTAGACACACTTACAAATTTAGCAGATTCACCTTTCCCTCCACTGTATTACTTAATTCTAAAAGCTTGGACATCTCTAATAGGAATATCGGAGTGGTCTCTTAGATTTCCTTCTGCACTATTTGGAGCTATTTTACTAATTTATTTATACAAATTAACAAAATTAATTACAAATAATAAACAAACTGCATATCTAGCAGCTTTGCTAGGAGCATTCTGGCCGTACCTAATCAATTATAGCCAAGAAGCAAAGATGTACACATTAGTCTGGCTTTTAGGACTAGCAAGTTGGTATTACTTCTTAATATTCCTAAAAGACCAAAAATCAAATAATAAATGGAAATATATATTGAGCACAATAGCCTTGATTTATACTCTCTATCTCGGTTTTCTACTACTTTTAACCCAAATAATAATCTGGTTTATTTATAATAAAAATAAAGACTATCTAAAATCTCTATTCATCATAATTTTATCATATCTTCCATGGGTAAGTATTGCTTTTACAAACATATCTCACAAAAAAGGTATTCTGTGGATAGGTAAGACAGAAAACTACCTAATCAATTTGGGAAGCATATTTCTATCATTCATAAACAGCTATAAAATTGAAGAAATCAATATTCTAACAATAGCGATAACTATCCTAGTAATTTATGGAATATATCATTTAATTAAAGAAAAACAAGAAAGTCTAGAAAAGAACAGTGCACTGTTCTACCTTATCACACCCATAATACTATTATCCCTGATAGATTATTTCTACACACCAATACTTGTAACCAGATATCTTTCTTTTGCCATCTTCCCATTAATAATTATTCTTTCTTATTCAATCAATAAAACTAGAGACTGGAATAAATATATACCTCATATCTTAATTCTATTAATAATTTCTCTGTTCATAACTTCAAACTTATCAACATATTATGAAAATAGTCTAAAAATAGATAGAGAAAATTGGAAACCTATGTTAAAAGAAATCTGCGATAAATGGCCAAATTCAACATTTCTAACTAGCACAGACATTCCTGAAGCTAGTCTAAGTTTTTACGCTCCATGCGTAAAAGATAAATTATTCTATCTATCTCTCATCAAGGAGCAGAATTTTAATGATTCTTCAATAGTTTTTTTTGACAGATACAATTCATACGCTTTAATGAATCAGTATATATTTGAAAAAGAAAATGATCAATATATAAAAATAGATGAAATACAAGAAACTAATATTTATGTTATATTCTATAAAAAAGATGATAACTAACTTCCCTCAAAAAACTCTTGCAAATCTTCAAGTGCCTTTTCAACTGGTTGAAAGATACCTATAACTTCCGTATCTTCACCCTTGATAATTTCAAGTATATAGTTAATTGAAGCTAACGTTGGACTTAATATCTCTTCATCAGAATTACTAACACTAGTAAGGCTATTGAAATTAATAGCACTATTTGACTTTGAAGTATCGCTATTCTGGGAATTGGTCTGGCTATTATCGCTCACCAACTCACCTTCATCTTTACTATCTCCGCTAAGGCCTTGGAGTGCATTTTTAATTGCAGAAAAGAAAGGAGATAATTCACCAGAATTTGCATCATTACTCTCACTTAAACTGTTTGAATTATCATTACTACTATCTTGATTTGCACTATTAGAATTATCATTACTACTATCTTGATTTGCACTATTAGAATTATCTGTTAATGGACTAACATCACCAGAAGCTAGAGAACTATCACTACCTGGATTAGCAGAATTACTATTTGCGTCTGAACTATCTGAAGAATCACTACTAGGAGATTTTATTCCAGGACTAGTTTCAGGAGCAGAACCACCCCCACCAGATGTGCCTCCACTCGAACCTCCTCCGCTACTGCCACCACTTCCAGATCCTGAACCAGATCCACTACCAGAACTACCATCAATAGTAGCCTCTTTGTCATAAATTGGTTTACAAGAATGAGTGAATGTACCTTTCAGATAAATTCTAACTTTTCCTGAAATTCCTTCTACAAGTGGACCATCACCACAAGAAATAGTAAAAGATGCTTTTCCAGTACATGTTCCTGCTTCCAAACTTCCAGGAGATAAAACAAAAACTCCATCGAGATCAAAGGTAGCATATATAGGTTTACACTCACCATAATTAGTCCCACCATTACCAAAGAAATTAGCTCCTATTTTTCCAGTCTTACAAGTATAACTAAGACCTTGAACCCACTCCTTAGCTTTATCTCCAAGTTTATTTATACAATCTGCTTCATTGCTACCTGATGCCGATAAAGAATCAGTTTTATCCGTCTTAGCTGGAGATTGATCACCAGAACCGCTAGGAATTTTACATTCACCGCTTTTCTTAAGTGGTTCAACTTTCATAGAATAAGAAACTCTTCCATTTTCTTTTTCACATCTAGTAAATTTAGTAGACGCCTTACATTTCATACCATTAGCTATCGCTTCTTGTTCATTTACATTCTCCTGTCTAAGCTCTCCTGCTTTCTGTAAAAGAGTAGACTTAACCGCTTCATCAGAAGGCGCTCCAGTAATTCCTCCTGTAAAAGTAACTGTAACTAAATCTCTTATAACCTTAGGATAAGGATTACTACTAGGACTACAACTAGCAGATCCGCCAGCAGCAGCTGCAATTTCACCACACTCATTTTGCTTAGCAGGATCTCCATCAGCATCAGCCACACATTCTTTAACATCTTCTTGAGCTTCTTTAGCAGCATCGGCTGCTTCTTTATCTAGTGCTTCAGAATCACCACCAAACTTAAATCCCTCTATAACATCTTCAGTCTCAGGATCATCATTCATACTCTCTTCTATGTCTTGAACACCTTCATAAGCATCTCCAGGAATTTCCCAAGAAATATAATCTTCATCTCCCTCATGAACACAACTATCATCATTATCCTCGCAATCAGGACTTAAAAAAACACCTTGTTGTGAAAAGAGAAACGCAACAATAAATAATCCTGCTAATAAATATAAAGACCAAGTCTTCCAAGCATTTTTATGCAATGCCCTCCTTTTAAAACTCATAACATTCTAAACTGAAACGAGTTTATAAATATTTAGCCAAAAAATAAAATTAAGCCGTTCTAAGACATTGATTTGCAAAAGAAAGATGAAAATTAATTTTACTCAGTTCTTCGGCAATCATGTGTAAAGAAAGCAAAGAGATCTATTTTAACTTTACCGCTAAATCTTCCCCCTCTTGGACCGCAGTAAACATCATTAGTAGCATAACCAGTACAACCATCAGCATTTTGCGTAACATCTAAAGCATATGAACCTGCTGGATCACAACCGCTAGGACAGCTAAACGTACTAGGAGGCCCTGTCTCTACCCAATTATTTCCAAGTCCTTCCAACGCTACCTGACAGGCACCATCATCTGCAATACTTGAAGAAAAAGTAGTTTCGTAATGCATAGGATTACTTGCAGTCGATGGTCCAGGATTTGTACAAGTATTACTCTGAGGTGTGGATGTCTCTAAACCAACTCTATAGTTTATTCTACCATCAAAAACTTCACAAGTAATATCAGATTCAGCAGGACTACCCTCGCAATCAAAATCAGTTATCATATTAGTTCTATCTCTATTAGCCTCTCCTTGCAAGTCAGCAACAGCGGCTGCAATAGTTGCTCGTTTACGGGAATCTGGAAAAGCATTCCCTCCATTTAAAGTTATTTCTTTAGAATAAATTTTAGCAACTGGAACTGCTGGAGAAGGATTGCATTGAGGAATTATCTCAATTGGGGCAATATCTCCACATCTCTCTTCCATATCGGGAACATCACCAGCAACACAAGCATTATAAAAATCCTCTTGGTAATCCCATTCTACGGGAAATTCAGGAAAATCAAAATCTTTAGATTCAGAACCAAAGTTAAAAGCATCTGGGTCCCTAGGATCTGTAAAACTCTCAAATTCTTCAGGTATATCGATAACTAGATTTCCATCTTCATCATATAAAAAAGCATCACCAGACATCCATTCATCTTCACAAACACCTGCATCATTCAAAACTTGGCCTTCAGCACAATCTGGACTCAATAATGCTCCTGGTTGATAAAATAAAACAACAAGAACCAAAGCACCTAACAATAAATATAATCCTAAATTATCTCCGACCCTCTTTTTAACAGCCATCACCAATCAAGATAAAACGAGTATATAAATATTTAGCCAAATATCTCTCTTCTTCCAAATCTGACTTTAAACAAACTAATCAAATTACCAAAAATCCTATTATGTACGCCATAATGCGATTTTCCATACTTTCTAGGTAAATGTTTAATTTTAATCTCTTCAATCTTGCCATTTTGCAAAGAAATTAAAGCACATATAAACCTATGAAAATGATTAAAGAATTTAACATTTACAAGTAATTTTCTATTAATTATCTTCAAAGGACAATTAGCATCATTTATTTTTAATCCAAAAAATAAATTATTAAAACTATTCCCAACAAAAGAAGAAACTTTCTTCACAAAACCATCTTTCCTATCAAAACGCCAGCCAACAACACAATCCAATTGGTTTTTTTTAAAGACCATCCACAAATTAACAACATCTTTAACATCAATTTGCAAATCACCATCCATTAATACAATATTTTGAGATTTAGCTTTTTGAATTCCAGCATAAACAGCATAATCTTTGCCTTTATGCTCCAAATCTAAAACTTTCCACTTTTTATCTTTAATTTTATTCAATTCTAATAAAGTTCCATCATTAGAACCATCATTCACAACTATAACTTCATAAGAAAATTCTTTCAAACTATCATTTATCTGTTTATACAAATATTTAATATTTTCTTCTTCATTATGAACTGGTACTACTAAGGAAAAATGCATGAATATAAATTAACTAAACACTATAAATAACTATTTCTTAGCAAAGCTCTCTGCAACTAATAATGGAAATAATATTGTAGCATCACCATAAACTTTCACACTCTCTGCACCAGCAGTTATCTTTCCCCAGCTAACTGCTTCCTCCGGCATTGCTCCTGCATCACTTCCATCAAATTCCTGAGAAGTATTAATGTAAACTGCATAATCTAATCCATTTCTAAGCATATTTGCATTCAATATACTATGCTTAACAACACCTGCTCCCAAAATTACTGCACCACTTTTCTTCAGTCCAATAGTACTATCATTCAATCTTTTTGTATCTTCAACTATATCTATCTTAAAATTAGGATGTTTGAAAGAAGAAAAATAAATATTATCTCCAATAGCTCCATCTTGCAAAGCAGGACAATAGATTCTTATTTTATTTTTCCAAGCCCAATAACAAATACTTTCTTTATTATCTATCTTTTCACCCATTTTCCAAATAATTTCGCTAGGACTAACAATTTTACCAGTTTTAACCTGCATTTCATACAATTCGTCCAACACAGCACTCATAAACTTTTCAAATTTAACATACAATTCATTACTTACAAATATATTTCCAATCCTATTAACTCCTTTCTCTCTTAACAACTTTCCATTAGCTCTAAAATCTCCCAATTTAAAATCACCAAGGCATTTTATGATATCTTCTTCAATTCCTCCAGCAGTTGTAACACAAATATCTACTCTTTTATTCTGAACTAAATATCTTATCACGTCTCGTAAGCCAGAACTCACCATATTTGAAGTGTATCCTAAAAATATAGTTGATTTAGCATCAATCATATGATTAGTAATATTAACTGCCTTAGAAAAATCACTTGCTTGAAATCCAGTACTAGAAAAACTCTCAATTAACTTACCATAATCCACACCATTATCAAAATTATATCCATTAATACTAATTCCATCTACTTTCTCTCCATTTCTAAGTAAATTCTTACGAGCTATTTTCTCATTACCATTTTCCATATAAAACAAAAGAAAAGACCATTTTTAAAGCTAGAGGTTATGATTAATCATCTGTCTTTTATTTAACAGAACAAATAAATGAAGGACAATTATCTTTAAACCATTTAACAATATTCTGAATTATATTCGCTTCGGAACATTTTCCAGAAATACATGAATTAGTTGAACATTCAAAACTATTATCGCAACTTACACCAATATCCTTAAAGTCAACCATGCCTGACAAAGCACAATACTTTGCACTCGATCTATGTCCAAAATCTACACAATTATTATCTAACTCACATCCACTAGAACAAGTACCTGTCGGAGAAACTACTGGAGCAATTCCAGTACCGGTCGGAGGAGTTATAACTGTAGGAACAGGAACAGCTACAGGAACGACACCAGGGCTAGGAGCAGGATTTCCAGCAGGACAAGGACACTCACCCTGACAAGAGACAGTCGCACCAGCAGCTACAGCATTGCATGAATTTGAATATGTAATCTCATCATTTGAACAAACAGGAGAATCACCATAAGAACAACTAGTATCAGTAACAGTCTGAGTATTTTCAGGACAAATTCTTGAAATGGCTGCAGGATTTCCTCCAATGCACTGTGCATAATAAACTCCTCCTAAACCTCCTCCATAAGACCCTAATGCTGTTCTAGTTTGTTGACTTCCAACAGCACAATTAGCAGGAGTCCACTCACCATATGTATATGAAGAACAAGGAAGAGGACCATAAGGATAACTGCAAGGTAAATATTCAGAGGTATCATGAGTTATTCCTCCTTCACAATTTCCAGTTTTACTCCATCTTCTTTCTTTTGAATAACCAGCAGAACAAGTAGATGGAGCAACAACAACATAAGTCCAATCTGCATCAGTACAAGTTGGAATACTAGGCTCTGAACAAGCTTGAGAACTAGCCGGAGGCGTTACTCCTCCAACACACCCTGCAGGAACTCCAGTAACACTTCTAGTCTGCTGACCACCACTACAAGCATTATATGAACCAACATTAAATGATGTACAAGCTACTGGAGTAGGTGAAACTACTGCACTTCCAACTGAACAAGCACCATTGGTACAAACAGTTCCAGTAGGACAATTATAATAAGCGGTAGTGACTGAATTATCAGAAGCTCTACAATAAGATTCATAGACTGTATTTGAATAATATCCTGCACCGCAATAATCACTAGAACCTATCCCACTAGAACCGCTAGCAGAACCAGTAAGATAATAATTCAATCCATCAGGATAAGTAGCATTAACATCAGTATCTATACATGCTCCAGAAGCCAGAGATTGAAAAGCATAAGTGAATGTAGCAGTACCTGCTCCAAAATTACCTGCACTTCTTCCAAACTGTAAATAATAATTACCAGGTTGAGCAACATTTAAACTAACCGTCTGACCATGATTAACCATTGAATTCTCTCTCAATAAAATAAGAGAAGACAAGCTACTTCCAGAATATAATCTCAAATTAGAATCTAAAGTCATTCCACCAGCAGTAGGAGAATTATAATTAATATTTAAATTACCTGCCCCAGGAGCATTAAATCTATACCAAACAGTGTTTCCTGCTAAGTTATTTTCACCACTCTCAGTTCCCGCACCATTCAAATTTACATTAACAGTACCAGTACTTGAAGCATAATTATTTATCAAAATAGCATTAACAAAATTATCATTAGCAGGTAAAACAAAAGGAGTGCAACCCCTATATAATAATGGACTTCCACCAGTGCATCCAGCCGGACTGCTTGCAGTCACAGTTCTGGCTTGTTGATTATTAGATTGACATACACCCCAATCTGAATATGTAAATGAAGTACATGTGGGAACATTACAACCTTGAGTTAATACTGGACTTACTCCAGTCGTACATCCTGCTGGACTTCTTGAAGTTACAGTTCTAGTCTGCTGACTTCCAAGTGAACATATTGCAGGAGTCCAAGCACTATAAGTAAATGAAGTACATACATGTGAATCATATGAACCATATGTAATTATCTGTCCAACTCCTGCCGGAACATTAATAGTTATTGGGGTAACCTCATTCTGTAAATGAATTGTTAAAGTTCCTCCTACAAAATTCGGACTTCCTGGTTCAAAATAAAAAGTATAATTTTGCAAGCCAGAAGGGACAATTAAAGCTGGCTCAACCATAGCATTGTTTATTCTATGATTATTAGAATCAAAAATTACAATTGGGTAAACATTAATAGGGTCATTAGATCCGTAAGTTCTCCAATACTCGCCACTACTAGTGCGAGTAAAACTCATTCGTTGTATTTTAAGACCGGAAGGACTATCAAATTGTAAAGAAAAACTAAAATCATTCCCAGCACCAGGAGAAAAAGAATAAGGAGCAGCCTTATTATCTATCTTCCCTAAATAAGCTACTTTAACAAAAATTTGACTAGGAGATACAACATTCCCAGTTATTCCTCTTCCTTCAAACCAAGTATTTGGATTCCACCAAACTGCAGAAACAACTGAAACTAAAAGTAAAACAGCAACGAAACTAAAAAATAAATAATTAAGAAATCTCTTTTGCATTAAAGAAACATTTCTTGCAGATATATAAATATTTTCCATAAGTTAAGATGCTGAAGATGTTGCAAATAGGTTACTAAACCAATCACTAATCTTCTGCAAAAATCCTGCCTCAATACATTTATTTGAGACGCAAACATTACTTCCACATTCAAAATTATTTTCACAATCAGCTGAATCGGCTTTATAAGTTACCAAACTCTTGCTCACATCACAATATTTTCCACCAATTCTATATCCAAGAGGAACGCACTGTCCACTTTCTAATGAACATCCATCTGCACAAACAACTCCTCCAGTAGTTGCTTCAGTCGTACCTGATCCGCCAGTTCCAGTTGTAGTTGTAGTTGTAGTTCCACCACCAGTTCCAGTAGTTGTTCCTTCTCCACCAGTTCCGGAACCGATACATCTTCCCTCAGAACATCCACCAGGACAATCTACTTCAACACCATTATAATCAAAACCAGCAGGTGCAGGATCGCATGAATATTCAGCTAATCTCATAGCACTAACACAATAATCAGTCCTCTGAGCAACAGTCCAACTACTCTCTGCAGGAGCAGTAAATGTTCCTCGTTCATTATAATCAACTCCACCAAGATTAGCAGCATCAGCATCTGTATCACTGCATCCAGCAACATTCGCGCCAATTGTAGAAGTGGTAGTTCCAGTACTAGCACCAGACAAAGTAATAATATTATTTGGATAATTAGGACCTCTATAATTCTGAGTTAAAGATAAAGACAAGACTTGTGAAAAGTAATTAGAAGCGGAAACATTCAACAAATAATTACCTGCGAATAAATTAACACACATCAATCCTGATGAAACATCAAATATACAATTATCATCAAACACTCCGCCAGTTGAATTCTTCAAATTATATTGTACTCCTGGAATTGACGCACCACTTTGATTCTTGATATAATAAAGGAAGGTACTATTAGCAATAGGAGTAGAAACTGGAGGAACATAAGTACAAGTAACAACTTCACTCGCAGGATGATTTACACTTCCAGCCAAAGTTGAATCACAATAAGCAGGAGATTTTGTCCATTCTATAGTTTTATTTCCACTAGGAGTGCAAGGACTAACAGTTCCAATCCAATCTCCTCCAGTGCAAACAATAGCTACTAGTCTAGCTTGAGGAGAATTTGCAGTTGAACCTGTAACTCCTCTATATTCTACATTATAGAACTTACCATTTATTCCGCCTTCAAAATAAGGAAGATGATTAGAATCAGGACCATTATGAGTAGAAGCTATCCCTTTAGAAATAGCATTAAAAGTTTTTCCAGTTATAGGTCCACCAGAAGTTGTTTGATGAAAGACTACATTATCATTATCAAAAAAGCTTGCACTTGATGAACTAGAAATACTTTGAACTTTAGCTAAAGTAGCACCAGCAAGTTGTATAGAATCTCCAACATTAGCCCACTCACCAATCTGCACTGTTTTAAAAGGAGAACTCACTGAAATTGTTTTATCAATAAAAGGAGCAGGATTATAATTATTATTTCCTGCTTGACTAGCACGAACAGTAACAACTCCTGCTTCAGTAGCAGTAAGGACATTATTTATAATTGTTCCAGAACCTGAAACAAGATCTGCTTGAATATTAAAACTTACAGGTAATCCTGAACTAGAGGTAGCACTCAAACCGAAAGGAACAGCTGTAACTTGTGGAGAAATAGTGGGAAATACAATAGTTTGATCTGCTTTATTGATAACTAATGCTGCCATTGTATTCATTGTAAAAATAGGAGCAGTTGCTAAAGTTGGAGGGCTAGCAGTTACTGTGACAGCGTAAGAACCTGCCGCAGTTGGAGGAGTAGTTACACCATTATAAGTCACTATTGTAGATATACCTGGAGGGTTAGTTGTTACACTAATAGATTTTGGTGTTCCATCATATATAGCAGTCAATCCACTTAAGCTAGCAGTAGCAATACCTCCGTCTGGATGACAACTCCGTGTCAAAGCTTCAGGTGTTCCACCAGAACACCCAGATGGGTTGCTAGTAAGAATTGTCTTTGTCTGAGAACCTGCTGATGTACATGTACTCCAGTCTGAATATGTAAATGATGTACAAGTTGGAGGTAATGGATTCAAAATAATTGAAGCAGTATATTCTCCAGCATTAAAAGAATTTCCTAAAGAAGCAATATCTTGAGCATAACCTGGAGCAGAAGAAGATAATGTATAATAAATTCCTGTTTGACCAAGTCTTGGAACATTACACCTATAAATACCATAATTAGGAAATGAACTAGTAGGTTTTGAGATAAAATTACATGGATAACTTGCTCCAGCATAAGATAAATTAACAACTGCATTAGTTAAATAATAAGGTGAAATCATACTAGAAACAGTATAATTAACATAAATTCTATTAGGATCATAATAAGTACAACTCCTTGTCAAAGCTTCAGGACTTCCTCCAGTACATCCATCTGGAGTTCTAGTAAGAATTGTTTTTGCTTGCTGTCCTAAAGTAGAACAAACACTCCATTCCGAATATGTAAATGAAGTACATGCTTGAGCACTACTAGCAGGCTTAGCAAAATCATACACTTGATTGATTTGAGTACTAGTTAAAGCAGTATTGTAAACTCTAAGCTCATCAATAAGCCCAGTAAATATTTCAGAATTTCCGCCAAGATATTGGCTTATGGAAATGCCTCCAGCACCCATAGCATAGCTAGAAGAACCAGTAATAGAGCTATTTTTAACATTTACCCCATCAATATATAATAAGAATTTATTAATACCAGTATTTCTTACACAAGATACATGATGCCATTGATTATTATTTAGAACAGCAGTCGAAGGGCTATTGTATTGTGTAACTCCGAAGTCTAAAGAGGAGAAACACTCAAGATTATTACCATTTAAAGCAATACCATAATAATCACTATTTTGCTGACTAAATATTCTCCTTCTACCAGTTCCAGCGTCACTTGTCTTAACCCATGCAGATAGAGTAAAACTACCTAAATTAAATTTAGTAGGAGTAGTGGAAATTAATATTTTTTGACCACCAGCACCAGTAAATCTAACAGCATTACCTTTCAATCCTGGTACAATAGTTGGAGAACTAACTGGAGTGCCATTACTAAATCCAAGATAATCTTTTACCTGACCAGAGCCACCAGAATAAGAAGCCTCATCAAACTTCCAGTAAGCTACTAAATTAGAAGTATAATCTGTTGCACTAGCTACTGGATTTCCAGTTATTCCTCTTCCATTAAACCAAGTACTAGGATTCCACCAAACAGCAGAAACAACTGAAACTAAAAGTAAAACAGCAACAAAACTAAAAAATAAATAATTCACTAGCCTCTTTTGCATCTGATAAGTATCAGTATATAATATATAAACATTTGTCTAATAAACTATTTAAGTCAGTTTATTCTAAAGAATCAATGGAAAACAAGTCAATTATAATTTCTTCAATTATAGGTCTATTAATTATAATAGGGTTAGCAATTTACTTTTTTTATCCAACAAATCTGAGCCCAGAAACTAAAGAAACCTGTAATCAACTCTACAGCAATCCATCCGCATCAATAAACCTATTATTTTTCGCATCAGAAAATCAAACTAAGGAATATATAGATTACTTATTATCAACTTCTCCGCTGAATAAATTAAAAGAATCATTTAATGTCTTTTACATAGATGAGAAAATAGAATGTGAATACTATAAAGAAATAGCATTATACTGCTACTCAAGAGATTTAATAAGAAAGGCGAGTGCCTGTCCAAATGATTATATTTTTGTTTTAAATGAAGACCAAGAAAGAATAAGAAGCTCTTCTTATCTTAATGTGATGAGTATAAACACAAAAAATCCAAAATCAGTTATTACACATGAATTCAGTCATTCGTTTGCAAACCTTGCTGAAGAATATACTCCTGCAAACTTACCTAGAAATGTAAAAAATTGTGTAAAAGACTGCTCAGAGTTCAATGAATTAAATGAGGGCTGTTTTCAAGGCTGTTCAGAAAGCAATTATTACCGTTCAATAGACTCTGGATTAATGAAAACTCTCTATTCAACAAGTCTTGGAAAATTCAATGAATTTTTAATAGAAAGTAAAATAAAAACAAGCTCAGGAAAAACAATAACTGGAAATGCAATTCAATCAGAAACAAATTGTGAAAATCAATTTTACTATCTAATATCAGCAAATTATTCTTCTGGTTCTTTAACAATTAACGATAGACATATAGAGCAAGGATGTACTGGTAAAAATGGTGAAGGTTCTTTCTCATTTAATATTTTAAATGAAAATTTTGAAACACTAGCGGAAGATTCTTTCAATCCTGAATTAATATTCACCGATTCACAACAATCAGGAGAAGAAGAAATTTCTGGAGAGACATACAATTACGAAGGAGAGTTATATATCAGAATACCTACTCTAGAATCAGCAAAGACGCTTGAAATATATGATAAAACACTAGACAAGAAGATAGCCACTTTACAAATTGATAATATAGATGGGAGGCCTTGTAAAATAGAATGATGAATAAAAAAGCGCTATCAAGTGTAATTGCAACCACACTAATTATACTCGTAAGCATTATAGCTGTGACTATAATATCTACTTATGTAATTAAATCAGTAAAATCAGTCCAGCTTTCTCCTGAAAGCTCCTGCTTAGATTTAAAAATAAATCAGGCTCTTAAAATTGAAAGTGCCTGCTACAATTCAGTAAACAATGAAATTAAAACAACAATAAAAAGAAATATCAACACTGAGCAAATATCAAGTATAGATTTCACACATGTAATTGAAAACAAAAAAGAGCGCTGGCAGGTCGGAGGTTCATGTGCAAATTGCAAGTTACCAGAACAAGGAGAATCTAAATTATATAATCTAGCACCCTCAACCTTTGAGGCAGGAGAATTAATTATTTCAGTATCGAGCTGTGAATTAGATAGAAAAGAAATAAAGCCTTGCACTTAATTTATTGGATAAAATCAGAAATATTAATTATTACAATACGCGATTAAATATAGGATAATGAACTCAATATCATATTATAGATAACAATTATCTTCTTTATTATTTCTCAATTTAAGAACTACTTGCTATTCCCACCAAATCTTCTATCTCTTCCATTATACCACTCAACAGCTTTTCTTAAATCATCAGCAGTAAAATCAGGAAAATCATTTTGAATAAAGCACAATTCAGCATAAACTGCTTGAAAAGGCATAAATCCTGAAGTTCTACACTCTCCACTTGTTCTTATTATCAAATCTACATCAGGAACTCCAGCAGTATCAAGATAGTTATTCAAATCATTTTCACTAATCTTTTTCTTTCCATCTTTAATCATCTTATTTACCGCTCTAACAATCTCATCTCTTCCACCATAATCAAGACAAAGAAGAAAAGTCAGTTCTGAATTATTTTGTGTTTCTTCTTCCAATTTATTTAACTCTAAAATTAGTTTACTAGGCAACCTGTCTTTCCTTCCAATATGTTTGAATCTTACTTTATCAGCTAAATCACTATTTCTAAACAAATCAGCAAATTCAAAAAACAATTTGAAGAGCATTTTAACTTCAATTTTATTTCTCTTCCAATTTTCTGTTGAAAATCCCCAAAAACTTAAGTACTTAATTCCAATATTCTGCGCTTCATGAAATATATCTAACATATGTTGAACATTTATTGCTTTATAATGTCCAAATTCAGAATGCATTCCTTGTCTTTTAGCCCATCTTCTATTCCCATCAGGAATTATAGATACATGTTTAGGAACTTTTACTATCTTCTTTCCTAAAATGTATTTTCCCAAATTATAAAAATTTCTAGCTTGTTCAGATATTAAATTACCCTTTCTAATTATTCTGAAATCATCATAAACTTTAATATTCGCCCTCCAACCATACTGCAGACTATCGATTCTAGAAAAACCAGGATTTGTCTGCAACCAAACAAGAAAATCTTCTATTTTTTTCTTTTCACCCTGAACTAATATAATTACACTCCCTATATCTCTATTGAAAATAAAACCAGTTAGTCCTTTTTTCTTAGCATGGGCCTCAACAGTAAGTCTAAAACCTACTCCTTGAACTCTTCCAAAAGCCTCAATCTCTAATTCATTTTTCTTCATTATTTCTTTCCTATCTCCTCTCTAAAAGTTTCCTCAAATCTTTTTAAATCTTCAGTTTTAACTCTTGCTCCAACAGCATCTTCATGCCCTCCACCAGAAGCCCCTTCAAATCCATTTAATATATTGCTTAGTATTTTTTTTACATTCTTTCCCCTAATAGAAATATTTACAACTCCTCCATTTCTGTAAGCTACGACAACATAAGCATTCTTATGTCTATAAGAAAGTTCATTTGAAAGCTGAGCACTCATACTAGATTCACCACCGTAATCAAAGAAAAGTATTTTACCATCTAATTTTTCCTCTGCTTCTTCTAGCAAAGAATCATATTTCTTCTTCAACTCAGAATATTTCTTTCTAAAAAGAGTATTTTCTTTTACTTCTTCCAACACCTCACTAGGAGAATTACATTTTAAAAGAAAGTTTTGCATCTTTACAACGTTAGTTATGCTATCTTTTAGTCCAAAATTCAAAGCCTGAGCAATCTTTCCTATTTCAGTTCCAAAATAAGCATCAAATGGCTCTTTAACTTTCCCCCATAATTCAGAATTTTTCTTTCCAAAATCATCAGCAAAATCGGGCATGTAATGGTCTGCAATACACCCCATAACAGCTATCCACATATCCTCTTTCCTCTCACTTATCTTATAAGATAAATAAGTTACTGGTTCGCTACTTTTATCCTTACCATTATTCTTAGCAGGATTATAAACAAAGAAATTTTCATGTATTTTAGAATAATCCTTATTATCTACATCATGATGATCTATCCACACCATGGGTAAATTCATCTCAGCAATAGCTCCTACGAATTCTTCACTTAATACTGGCTTATCCAAAACAAAAACATAATCTGCCCCTAACTCTTGAGCTTTCCTAGCATATCCTTTATCTAGATTAGGATAACTTCTTACAGCTACTCCTTTTCCTCTTCCAATAAACCTACTCAAAAGGAGAAAACTACACAACCCATCAGCATCATTATCAAAGTAAAAAACAGGATTTCCTGCCTTATTCAAATGCTCCCTAACTTCTTCCATCTGTTTGCTTGTTAGCATGTAATTAACATCAGAAAAGCAGTTTTAATCCTTTCTATTAAGAATAAATTAAACATTCTTAAGAAACCTAAAAATAGCTAAAAAAAATCAAAAAAATAATTAATTATCTAAGTTTATACCTTGCATTGATATATGCACTTATTTCCATTTCACTTGGATTAACGGACTGCGCTACTCTAACTGCTTCAGAGTTGTCAATAGCTAAATCACTACTAACTCCTCCAACAGCCTTTTCATAATAAGCTATTGGTCCTCCATAATTAAATTCCTGAGAACTAACAGATACTAATCTTCCAACTTTCTTGTTCAATCCAGAAGCAATAGCATTAGCCTTATTTTCAGCATCCATTCCAGCTTGCTTCAAAGCCTCTGCCTTCATTTCATTCTGTTTTTCTTGAGAAAGTTCAAAATTAATGCTCTGCACTAGAGTATTAGATTCTATAGCTCTATCTACTATATCTCCCGCTCTATCAAAGTCTTCAGTTTTAACAATTACTTGTTCACTTACAACATATCCTTTAGATACTGGTGTTCTAGTAGAATAATCATAGTCTTGATAAACATTGTAATTCAAAGTCTGTATTTCTGAATCTTTAAATCCAGAACTTCTAAGTTTAGACTTTAATTCTACAACTATTTTATCATGCTCTGCTTTAGCATCCTGCATTGTTTTTCCTTTACCCATCACATTCATATAAACTCCAAGTGTATCAGGTTGAACTTTTACATTTGCAACTCCTTGTGTAGATATTTCAGGTCCAGAACCATAAAACAAATATCCTCCTACAAGTAATGCGAGTACGGCTATTCCAATAAGAAAATATTTTCCTTCCATTATTCATTACCTCCTTTCATTTCAAAATATAAATTAACTAAAGTTACCATACTTTCCTCCAATTAAATAAAAGCAAAATAATTAATGCGACTAATGCTCCAAAAAAGAACCACAAAGCAGGATCTGCAAAGCTCATTGCACTTATGCCGCTAGTAGCATCGCCCAAATTTCCAGCACATTTGGCTAAACCAGAACCACCTACACACTTCGTAATAGCCTGATCACTTGCAAGCATTGCCGTTGCACTTTCTTGTGCAAAATCGCCAGAATAATTGACTGTATTAACTGAATTATCATACCAAATCTTTATTCCTCCAGCAATTAAACCAGAAATTAAAACAGAAGGAACAATTCCTTTAAAGCTAGACTTAGGACTAATAACTATTTTTTTATTTGCAACTTTATACTTAACAATTCTCTTTCCCTTCTCACTCCATAAAAACCCTGAGCTTTTTTCAACTAATCCAGCTTCAAGAAGAATATCTAAATTATATGTAGCTGTATTAAGAGGAATGCCTAGTCTCTCAGATACCTCGCTCCCACTCATCTCTCCATCAGCAAGTATTTCCAATATTTTCTTACAAGTCTTATTACTTATAGCATCAGCTATCTTTCCAATTCGCTCATCATCTAAATCTATATTGATGTATTTATCTGACATACTCTACTCAATTAAAACTTATTTATAAACCCACTTTTAACTTCAATAGAGTTTGAAGTTATTGATAAAGATTATAAAAAGTTAAGATATTTAAACCATAAAATCTTATAAATTATATGAAAGAGAGGAAATTTTCATCATATCATTTATTTCTATTCTTAATTTTCGCAGCAGTTTGGATTTGGGCAGCAATAGAACCAAAGTTTCCACATGATTGGCTATTGGAAAATTACCTTGTTTTCTTATTCGTCCCTATTATTTTAATCACAGGATATTATTTCAGACTATCAAAAGTATCATATACACTTATAACTCTTTTCATGATCTTACATGTAATCGGCAGCCACTATACCTATGCCGAAGTACCCTTTGGATACACATTACAAGAATGGTTTGGCTCTGATAGAAACATGTATGATCGACTTGTTCACTTCCTATTTGGTTTTCTAATAGCTTATCCAATGAGGGAAATATTTATGCGTCTCTCTAAATCCAAAGGCTTCTGGGGATTCTGGTTCCCAGTAGAATTAACTCTAGCACTTGGATGTATGTATGAATTAATAGAATGGGGAGCAGCAGTAGTAGTAGATCCTGAAGCAGGTCTAGCATTCCTTGGCAGTCAAGGCGATGTTTGGGATGCACAAAAAGACATGGCTTTGGCAGGAGTCGGTGCTTTATTAGCGATGATAATCACTGGACTTATTAGAGCACCATATGATAAAAACTTCTGGAAAGAATTCAGAGAAAGTTTCCACATTTCAAAATATGACTCTCCTTTAGGTGAAGAAAAGCTTGAAAAGCTGATGAAAAAATCCAGATAATTCATTACTCTCAATTGACACAAAAATCGCCAAAATATTTATATACTCATTTAAGCTAAAATTAATATGAACAAATGGGCTGAACTTTTCCTTGGATTGATTCTAGTTATAGTAGGCATATTAGTCTGGGCATATTATTGGGGTCCAGCAGCACTAGTCTTTTTACAAGGTGCAATAGTATGGTTTGTTCTAGGATTAGGTGCATTATTCATTCTTCTTGGTATCTCTGACTTAAAAGGCTAAACCTTTCAAATTTTTTCAGATAATTGTAACAATAATTATATACTCTATTAACAAATATTTTTATGCCCTCTAATAAAATATCTCTTGAGAAAGCGAAACAGGATAAACTATTCTATGTTGTAGCTAATGTAATAGTTTACAGAGAATCAGACAAACGCTGTTTAATTCTAAAACGTTCTGAGAGAGAGAAAGCTCATCCAAATAAATACGCAGTTACTGGTGGTAAATTAGAATGGAAAGACCTACCAATAAACAATCCAACAAGAATAAACGGAGACATCTTAGACTATGAAAATGCAATAGAACAATTATTGATAAGAGAAACTAAAGAAGAAGCAGGAATAGAAATCCACTCCGATTTTGTATACATAAATTCAGTAGCTTTCATCAGGCCAGATGGAATTCCAGTAATTCTTGTCAAATTTGCAGCAAAATACAAATCAGGTGAAGTCAAGCTAGAAAAAGATTCATTCTCAAATTATAAATGGGTAAACCAACACGAAGTAAAAGCTTACGACTGCATCCAAGGTATAAAAGAAGAAATAGAAAAGACTATTAAGTTGTTTTCAAAATAAATTAAGATGGAATATTTAGACATAGTAAATGATAAGGATGAAGTAATAGGAAAAGAAGAATATTCGGAGATTTACAAAAAAAAATTGCCTCATAGAATAGCACATGTTTTAATTTTTAATAAAAAAGGAGAAATTGCCTTACAGATAAGAAGCAAAAATAAGTCTTTCTGCCCAGGATTCTTTTCAACTTCTGCAGGAGGCCATGTTCAAGCAGGAGAATCTCACCAGCAAGGCGCTTTAAGAGAACTCGAAGAAGAATTAGGCATAAAATTGCCTCTTTCTTTAATAGCTAAATCTGAATATCTAGGGAAAGAACAAATACATAAATTCCTTTCAATATATCAAGCAGAAAGTGAAGGACCTTTCAAATTCAACAAAGACGAAGTAGAAAATATGGAATTCATATCTCTAGACAAAATAAAGATTCTCCTAAAAACTTCTGACAAATTCCACCCAGAGTTGAGGTTTATTTTAGATAAATACTATTAATAGTAATTACCGATCCCACACCATACTAAGCAGATGGAATATACTGACAACTTCCACTTATACATCTCATCCCATTTGCACATCTCTTTACAAAATTCCTTAACTTGTCATCAACGCAGAAATACTGTTTTACACTTAATCCAGATTCAACACATGAATCTTTGTATTCATCTCCTTTGAACAAAACAGCCCCATATACATCCAATTTATTACTAACATCATTATCAGAACATACTCTCTGCACATTCTTATCCTGATCGACACACTTTCCTCCACTACATGAATACTGACACTCTCTATTATTTGCTTTAACTTCCTTCTCACTGCTAAACCAACCAGAACTAGCACAAGTGTATTCCAATATTTCTTTCTCGCTTAAACACTCATCATTATAAACAGCACCATCATAATTCACATTTCCAAGTGCAGTAATATCAAATCCATCACTATCAGTGCAAGTCTTTCCAGATCCACCTTCATTTCTGCAATAACTTTCAACAGTGCCAGGATTAATACATGTATCAACAGTATCATCATTCAAATCATCACAATCTTTATCATCATTACAGATAATTATATCAGTTCCACATCCTCTTCCTTCAGAACAAGATATTATTTCCCCAGTTCCTTTAAGGATGCCATATCCTGCAACATCCTCACCAGACACACCTTCCTCACCATCATCTACATTACTAGGAAGAATCTGTATATCTCTAGCGATATTCTGCCCAAATGAAGGACTTCCTTGATGAGTCAAAGTTCCAGAAGTATAAACTTCACCATATGAATCAACCATTACAATGCCCTTTTCTTGATCAAGTGCAAAAGCAACAGCAGTCCTATCTTCAGTTCCCAAATCAGCAGGTAATGGCTGATTAAAGTGAGTATAAGATATATTCACATCTCCGCATCCATAAACTGTGCCATCTTTACTTAAGACATAGTATCCTATAGTCTCAAGAGAATAAATGCCTCCATCAGGTTTATTAAAATCATTCCAAGGTAATAGGGCTATGGCATGACTTTCATCCTCTCTTTCTAAATCTCTTCTTCCATCCCAAGTTATACAACTATCTCTATCTATTATATCAGAACTAGCAAATACATACCCATCATCAAGTAAAATTAAAAGATTTCTAATACTATTATAATTATCATATATTGATTCATAAATATCTATATCTTGAACATTATGATAAGAATAAGGTAAATCATTATCAATTTGCATCTTGTCAAATTTATTTATTCTAGAAATGATATTCCTACCGCCTTCATAAAATTTATTGTCTGAATCTAAAATAACAATACTTTCTCCTCCATCAATAAAGGCCGTTTTTATATTATTTCCAAATGGAAATTCTTTAACATTATCTGTTGTAAACCTTGTTGACCCTCTTCTATAAACCTTACCATCTTCATCTATCAAGTAATAACCATTACCAAAGAAATTACTAACGTAAAAGAATTTTCTTGCTTTATCTTCTCCTGCAAAACTGACTGGTTCACTATTAGCAGGAATAACATGATATTCTAAATTTTGAGAGGCATACATACTTCCAGACTCAGCATTCAATATATCTATGCTTAATTCGCCACCATTACTAAAGTAATTAGGATAAAGCATAATTACGCCTTCTATCTTTTCTCCAGATGCTATTAAAGCAGGGTAATCTGGACTAGAAGATATATACGAAGGATATGACTCCATATAAAATGAGACTTCTCGATTAGAATTATTAAGGTATATTTCTTTAGCAGGGCATATACTTTCATCATTGTTTATTAGTTCAAAAGAATAATAAAAAGTCTCATGCAAAGTACCTGAAATACTATGAGGATAAATATTAAATGTAGGTGCTCTTCTAATACAAGTCTTATTGCTTACTTTAACTTGAACAGTAGCATTTTTAGAATTAACCTCTAGAGTTCTAATTTCAACATTGCTTGCAGAATCAAAGAATACATTCCCAACACTAATTCCGACATTTCTAGGATATATTCCTGGATTCATATCAAGAAGCTGAGAATCTCCTCCGCCACCCCAGCCTGAATAATATTTATCTATTCTAACTTGAGGACCGTTTTGAGTTTGAGTATTGCTAATAAAAGAATCCTGACCAACAGGAGTTCTATATTCTAAATAATAAAAACGTTCACCATTTCTAAATTCATCAAATATACGAGGAATCTTTAAAGAGGTTCTATCGCTTAAGTTTTCAAAAGCATTTAAAGTATAAATTCCATCCGAGCTTACTTCAACAATCTCATTGCTTCCAAGCCAAGTTATAGTTTCTTTATATAAAGAGTTAATATGGCCTGTCTCGAAGCTATAAATATTTGAACCCATTATATCAAAATGATCTCCATATTCATAGCTTATACATTTATCAAAATCATCTATATATTTATCTCCACATCTTAAATTATTAGCATGTAACACTCCAAAATTATGGCCTAGTTCATGTCCGATTACACTATAATAATTAGAAGACTGAAAAATTACTGGTTTAACCCAAGTCTCAGATATATTCAATTCTCCTTCATTAGTGGAATGAGACCAGATACCTATACCTGCACAACCCCAACAATTTCTTTCATCAATTGAAATAATTCTAGAATACTTACTGAAATTTATATCTAAATCTATCTCAGGAGTAATGGAAACATATCCACTACCTTCAACATCATATTGCCCATAAACATCCCATTCCAAACTAGCCCTCCCATAACTTACTTCATTATAATAATCATTTATTTTTTGCATATGACTTTCTATAAAAGGTAGATCATAATCTTCATCTCCAGGAGCTTTTGTAATAATTATAGCTATCTTCTGGACACCATAATTTTCAGCCCTTATAGGGGGAGAACTTTCAACAACTTCAAAACCGCTTGCTTCAGCACTTGAAGTAGCAAGATAATCTCCAAGCTCTACTCCACTAACTTTAACTCTAGATCCTGAAAAAGCACCGGGAGCAGAACCATCAGCGAATTTCAAATTATACCTCTCATCTTTAGTATCTAAGAAGTAATTGAAATTATCCATGCCTTCATGATTCACATTTACAGGATCATGAAAATGAGGATTCTCCATAATCAATAATGTACCTTCTTGACTTGTTTCCTTTTCTAAATTTTCTTTAACATCTTCAAATTTTTCATTCTGTTCTTCCTCTGGAATTGCTTGGGATAGAAATAAGCCAGGATTTTCTTCAGCTAAGTCAATCATAGCCTCTTTTCTTTCCAAAGATTCAGCAACTAATCTATTTCTCTTCTCAACTGCTTTTCCAACACCAAAAATAGAAGCAACTCTACTAGTCAAAGATATCTCTTCAGAAGATATTTTATATAAATCTCTATTTAAGTCAATAAAATTAGAATGATTTATATTATTTTTTAAATCATTATCAAAAGAATTAAAATCATTTTGATAAACTGCACTAACAAAAAAACTCAAACTAACAAAAGCAAATAAAGCAATAAGAGAAAATAAAATATAATAACTACTCTTCATGAAACTTTAAGCGGAAGATCCACCGCTTCCCCCACCATTAGAACCACCTGAACTTGTTCCTCCGTCGCTTCCTCCAGCATACTCTAACAAGCATTGATTGTAACTATCCTCATCTCCAAATGGAGGAATATTAACAATTCTACATATTATCTTTACAAGTATATTCGTATTCTGTGAAACACCAACATAAGTATTTACACATTGTCCTGTCCTACACTCATTACTTGAACATTCATAGTTATTCTGACACTCAGCATCATCACCCTTCTGCTCATACAAATCACCATCATACTTACAGTAAGCATCAAAGCTCTCAACGATACTTATTTCAATATATCCTTCCGCATCATTATCTCCTTCTTCTTCAGAAGTAAATATTTCCTTAACTGTAAATATTATTTCGCCAGCATCGACTATAGCTGATTCATATATCTCTCCCTTAAACACAGCACCATCAATATCTAAATCCAAATAACCTGAACTTGTATCAAATATAGTCAAATTAAGGTATTCCTTATCTCCTTCAGTATAATACCCTTCATAAATTCTCTCAGAACCTGAATCTTGAGAATTAGCTAATCTTGTTCCATAAGGAATACAAACGCTTTCAGTCTTGCTTCCAGCAAAATCATATCCCATCCATCTAGGAACCATACATCCCGAACATACTCCAGGAGAACAATAAAGTTGTTTCTCATTAACAACTTCTTTACCATTTACATAACGATAACACTTTTCAACCTGTCTTCCATATTCAGGACACACAACCGGTTCTATCTTGCAATAAGCTCCAAAGGTAAATCCACCATCATTAGAAACATCTGATGAACACAATTGCAAATCATCTCCAACAATTGAATTAAACACACTATCTAACTCAAAATTCTCACTAATATCTTTATACTGATTATTTTGTATATCTCTTACCAATGAATTCAAGTTCTTGTCATTAATCTCATTAATATCGGAGTTACTTACTGCCTTAGCCCAAATAGCCACATCAACAACAACCATTACATTATCATTAAACCAAATTATAGAATTATAATCATTAGATCCTGTTAAGCCATTATAAGCACAAATATAAGCAGATTCACCATTAAACTCTCTTTCTACACATAAACCAGATTCAATAATCTCATCAAATATTTTCTTAACATCAAAAGAAACATCATCAAACACTTTCACAGTCTTGCCAAAGTAATAAGATTTACCATCATGGTTATTTCTCCAGTTAGCATAATTAGCATCATAAGAATATTCCTTATATCCGCTTCCACCTTTAACCCACTCAGAACCAGTATAACTTCCATTTCCATCCAATTCAAATGCCAAACCACTCTTGATGAAGTCAGAAGGATTCTTTATATCTGCTATATATTCCTTACAAACTTGCTCTAAGGATAAAACTACGACTGCACTTATACTATTAAGTGCAGTATTTTCATCAACACTGACAAGATAAACATTAACTCCTCCAATGACTTTGGAAGTTCCTTCAGTTATTTCTGCACCAACACCTTCTTGACCATCAATAATCTCAATAGTTGCAGAAACATCTGTAGCAGCAAGTAACTTAACCTTCATTAAATCATTACCAAGATTAAAATTAGCAATATTATTTACATTAGTCAAACTAATTTCTTGATTAGCCCCATAAACGCAAGCCCCATCATAACATCCATTCGGACAAGTTGTTCTTCTTTCACTCGCAAGAGAGTTATCACAATAAACTTCAACTAAATCAGGACCTGCCATCACAACAGAACCTGCAGGAGAAGAATCAACACATGTATCTGTAGCAATACCTTTGTTCCCATTAGCATCTGTTCCATTAGTATATCCTTTAACATTATAATTCAATCCACCATCGCTATCAGTACAAGTCGGCGCTGTATAAATACTACAAGAAGAATAATCTTTCATAGAATTAAACTTAACTTGTCTAGATCTCTCTGGGATAATTTGTGTTCCTCTATAATTATACTGATAACTTGCTCCTAGCAGAGTTATATTTCCAGCACCTTCAGTGATAGCTTTAGCAGTTGTTGAAGCCCCAGTTGACATATCCTTCAAAGTTATTTCATCATCACTCGGAATAGTAGTAGAAGAACTATTTGTAAGTTGTGTAATTTCATAAATGCCTTGTCTTCCATTGTCAGCAACTAGGATTACATATTGGCTCTTATTCACCCAATCATTGCTATTCAAATGAAGCAAATCTCCATCGCTATCAGCCCATTTTCCAGTAGCAGAATTATAAACAAATCTACTATTAATCAAAGCCTTCGTGGTGACATTCAAATCAGTACAAGAAGCAACAACAGGAGCATCTAAACATCTTCCACTTGCACATCCATACTCACAAGAATAATATTCAGTAGATGGAGTTCCATCGCTTGGTCTGCAATAAGACTCAAATAATATATTTGCATGTCCAGCTGAAGGGCTACCACAATAATCACTCTGACTTATTCCAGCGTAATAGGTTGCTGTACCAAAAACACCAAAGTTCAAACCAGTAAGATGTGTCGAGTCTGCATCACTATCTGTGCAGGTTGGACAAGTTCTTGAACTTCCTTCAGGACTTCCACCAGTGCATCCAGCCGGAGAACCAGTCACAGTTCTAGTTTGTTGACTTCCATATGAACATGTTGCTGGAGTCCAATCACCATATGTAAATGAGGTACATGCATTTGGATTTCCTCCTCCGCCTTGACCATATGTTCCATAACTAACTGTCTGTCCAACACCTGCAGGAATATTAAGAGTTACTGCATCTCCATTACTCAAAATAATAGTTAAAGCACCACCCATAAATATATTGTATCCTGGTTGAATATAGAATCTATAATTTTGTACGCCGGAACTCACTGTCAAAACTGGCTCTACCATAACGTTATTTATTTTATTTCCAGAAGAATCAAATATTACTAATGGATAAACACTCGCAAGGTTTCCATAAGTTCTCCAATACTCATCATTGGTATAACCTGTATGAGAAAAACTCATACGCTGTATAGTGACGCCAGAAGCACTATTAAATTGTAAAGAAAAAGTAAAATCATTTCCATCTCCAGGAGAAAAAGAATACGGGGCAGTGGTATCATTTAATTGTCCAAGGTAACCAGCATTAACAAAAATACTATTTTCAGCAGGAGGACTTAATCTAACGTTATTTTTACTTTCAAACCAAGTATTAGGATTATACCATACAGCAGACACAACTGAAACTAAAAGTAAAACAGCGACGAAGCTAAAAAATAAATAACTCAATGCCCTCTTTTGCATCATCTAACTATAAAACGCTCATATATAAATGTTTTTTTTTGATTTTCTGAAAATCCAGTTTAAGAAAAAGCCATTTATCATAAATTAACTACTTTTTTCCAAGTAAAATGTTAGATTTAGAAAGCGACACACAAATGCATTAAGAATCAAAAAAACGATGTGCACCATGGCTTAAAAGCCATGGTTTGATAGCACTCGTTTTTTGGATGCTCAAGATTCACCACACACTAAAGTGTGTGGTTTTCTGTCAATAATCTTGACATAATAAATCAAAGAACTTACTCGATAAAGTATGAAATAAAAGAAAAATAATCAAACTTTATTATCTTATACAACAACATTAATAGTGCATTAGAGATAATGATCTTACTCTATTTTTTATAGAGGATTTATTTCCTGACAAGACTGAAAAGTTATTAATGAGAATAAAATCTATTCATTAACTAAATAAATCTTCTTAACATCTATGTCAAGATTAATCTTCTTAATATCATCCAAAAATACCTTTTCATGTTCTGGATTTATATTTATAATTCCGGGAGCTATTAAAGAACCACCATATTTTCTAAGCAAACCATATTTGCCTCCTCTTCCACTCAATAAATAATTAAATCTTATTTTATCTTTCTTTGAAAACTTTTTAAGTGAATACTGTATTTGGACTAATGGCCTTAATCCTAATTTCTCCGGAAATTTTTTCCCATCTATTAGACTGATTCCATAAAACAAAATTCCTTCTCTAGCAAAATTTGATTCTTCAAATAAAGAATGAAAATCCAAAGAAGTAATATGAATATCCTTCTCAGTAAATTTCTTTAATTGATTTTTTATCAACTGCGACTCATTAAGCTGTTCCTTTACAGATATTTTATTGAAAATAACAGCTATATCGATATCTCTAAATTCTTTTCCTTCAACCACTGAAGAGCCAAATTGAACAACATCAATTACATTCTTAGAATAGTTTAATTTCACATTTTTTAGCCATGTATTCTGCATCTTCTTTAATAACCTCCGCCAATTCTTTGCTCATTAACTGAAAATAGCTTTCTTGATAAAAAGGAAAATCCTTATCTAGCAAATTATAGACATCGGAAAAACTTTGCTGAGTTATTCTAAATCTCTCGCTATGGGATGATGGTGTTTTACTTGTCTTTTTAAGAATATACAAATCTGTAAAAGAAACAAGGGCTTTAAAAAATAAAACAACGCAAGAATTATATCTCTCTTTCTTTAACTCATCTAATCCAGAGGAATAATACTCTCTAGCTGTTTTTATCAAAATTTCTTCTTTCATACTTGGTAAGAATATCAAATCAACTTTATAAATGTTTTCATACCTAGTAAGAAAAAGATACAAAATCTATTACTTTTTCTTACCTGATAAGAATAAGAAATTAAATTTATTTTTTGCAAAGCAAACCACAACAATTCCTAAATACTCATTAATTCTATAAATTTTATGGATAAGAAAATACCTCTAGCACATAAAATGCGTCCTCAAAGTCTAGAAGAATTTTTAGGTCAAATTCATCTAGTAGGAGAAAATAAACCACTTAGAGCTATAATAGAATCTAAAGACCTTCCTTCATCAATAATTCTCTGGGGTCCTCCAGGATGTGGTAAGACCACTATCGCAAAAATAATAGCAAAATCAACTAATTCAGAATTTGTTGAGTTATCAGCAGTATCAGCTTCAAAAGATGACATCAAAGCAGCAATGAATAGAACAAGGCTAATGAATAAAAGGGTGATTCTTTTCCTAGATGAAATACATCGTTTTAACAAAGCTCAACAAGACTTCCTACTTCCATTTGTAGAAAACGGAACAATAACTCTAATAGGGGCAACAACAGAAAACCCTTCGTTTGAAGTTATCTCTCCTCTTCTTTCACGCTCAAGGGTTTTTGTACTAAATCAATTATCAGAAGAAGAACTAAAATCTATAATCTACAACACATCAAAAAAGAGTTCTATCAATATAAATCAAGAAGAAATATCTCTGATCGCTCAATTAGCAAACGGAGATGCTCGTTCAGCTTTAAACATATTGGAATTATCTTCATACCTCTCCCCAAACAATATTTCAAAAGAATCAATTCTAACAGCAATTAATAAACCTACATTAAGATATGATAAATCAGGTGAAGAACATTACAATATAATTTCCGCATTACATAAATCGATGCGCGACTCAGATCCTGATGCATCAGTATACTGGACAATGAGGATGATAGAAGCAGGAGAAGATCCTAAATACATAATAAGAAGAATGATTAGATTCGCATCAGAAGATATAGGAAATGCAGATCCTCAAGCACTTATTCTCGCAATAGCAGCGAAAGAAACAGTTCAATTTCTAGGCTATCCAGAATGCAATACAGCATTAGTCCAAACAGCAATATACCTATCAAAAGCTCCAAAAAATAATTCAGTTTATCAAGCAGTAAATTTAGCTAAAGCAGAAATAGAAAATTCAGGAAACTTACCAGTTCCCTTGCATCTAAGAAATGCTCCAACACAATTGATGAAAGAACTAGAATACGGCAAAGGATACAAATATGCCCATGATTACCAAGATGCAAAAGTAGATCAGCAGCATCTACCAGATAGAATCAAAGATAAAAAGTTTTATTATCAAAAAGATAAATAAAAATAAAGTTTCTTTTTAGGAGAAAGCTTTTTTAACATCCTTATTGAAAAGAAGGTAATATCCAATCAAGCCATATATAATCAAAGCTATAATGCTTGAGAAATTTCCGCCAATTAAGCTCATCAAATCTCCAAGAAATGCAAGTGCCAAAAATATAACTGTAGTTATTCTAGCCCAATTATGACCTTTCCATAATCCTCTTGCTATAAAGAAATCTAATACAGCGAATAGGATAAGAACTATACCTATAAAGACAGCTCCAGCTTTGACAATACCTGCCTCTGCAAGATCAGGAAGCAGAGTCTCAGCAAAGCTTCCTCCAACAATGAAAGCAATGCCGGCAAGTAAAAGCAAAGCACAACCTAGGTAAGTAAGAATAGAAATGACTTTAACTCCTGTAGGAATACCCTTCTCAACTTTTTTAACCATAAACAATACCTCCTTTCATGAAAATAATTTATTTAGTACTCAATTTAACAGCGGCTCTTATATTCTTGTTAAGCTTTTCCATACTTTCCTCTAGCTGTTGTTTATTCTTAGTTCCAGTACATACAAGCTTACCATTTGAGAAAAGAAGGAAAGTTGCAGTTGGTTCATCCAATTTGTAAACCAATCCCGGGAATTGCTCAGGTTCATATTCTGTATTCTCAAGTTGCAATGCTAAAACATTAAGATTGAGCTTCAAATCAATACTTCCAGAAGCTACAATATTCTGCACCGTAATTTTAGGAACCTGAGTAACCTTAACTCCAATCTTAGCAATTTGCTTAATTACTGCCTTTATAACTTCCTTAACTTGTGCAACGCTTTTAGTTCCAGTACATACCAAATTTCCAGAAGAAAATACTAATACTGCAGACTTAGGCTTATCTATTCTTAATACAAGTCCTGGGAATTGCTCAGGATTATATTCAGTATTGCTCTGACTTCTAGCCAATTTAGTCAAAGAGACTTCTTTACCTAGGGAAGTGGTAGCGACAATATTTTGAACTTTCAAATCAGACTTAGCCATCTTCATTTATAAAGGGTTTTCATTTATAAAGCTTTGCGTTTATAAACGAATTCTGAATTAGAAAGATTACCAATCAATTCAAACTTGTTAGAATTATTCAGCAAAATCTTTTCTGCATTTAAAAAACTCGGAATTCTTGAAGATGCTTTTTTGTTAATAGATTTATAGATAGTAAAATCATAATTCAAAGGATTACAACCCTCGCCCAACATATAATCAAAATTATAATTATAATAAATTGCGTAAAAAGGTAAATTAATATCATTAAGCTGGGTGGAATGAGCAATTATGCATATTCTTGAAGAATCAATTACAGATGAATTAATAATATTTAAAATTTTAGGTATATCAATTCTATCTTTTCCTTTTTCAGAAGAAGAAAAATAAACTCCAGATAAATCTTTTTTTAATATTGCAAAGCTATCGGATCCTATTTTAAAGAATTTTTGATGCATATCGATTTCATAGGAAATAGCTGAGAATTGGAGAAGAGAAATTAAGATGATGATTATGATCAGAAGTCTTCTAAGGAAATTATTTTTAATTGAAAAAAATCCTTTAGATATAATAAGTGCAAAAACGTAAAAATAGGGTAATGAATACCTAGATTCAAACCACACCCCCAACAAATAAAAGATTAATATTGGTAAGCTCATAAATAAAATCATCTTGCACCTAACCTGATTTTTTAAGCATAAAATGCAAGCGACCAATAGAATGACAAAAATAAATAATGATAATTCAGATATAAGTAAATTAAAATAAAGAAGATTATTTTCTAAACTAAAATTATATAATCTATTTAATGCTTCAAGAAGGTTCCAAAAATTATAATTTATAATAAATATAAAAGTTAAGATAGACAAGACTATAAATTTTTTATTAGGCTTGTTATTATTATTCTTAAAGTATTTTACTAGATAATATAATAATATTGGTAAAATAAATATTAAAAATGACCTTTTGAATATTATCCCTATAATGAAAAATAAAAGAAAAAGTAAAGAGTATTTCTTATCTGAAAAATAAACAGATTTTAACAATAAATATATATCCAGAACTAATATTGAGGCTAGTGGTAAATCTAATAAATAATTTCTAGATAGACCTAAAGTTAAAGGGAATACTGATATTAGAAAAGCTGCAAATAAACCTACATCCTTATCAAACAGGTAGAAACCTATACCGTAAACCCCTAAAATTAAAAGTATTAAGAAGATAATATTAACATAAAGAATATCGGGATATTCTAAATTAAATAGTGATGATATAAAATAAAATAAATTTGGATGATTATAATAGTTAAAGGCATATCCGAATATTGGATAGTGACTTGCCAACTCAGAAGAAGGTATATGCGAATCTGAAAAAAGTCTCTGATAATATAATGCATTTGAAAGATGCCAAGCCTCATCAAAAGCAGGATTTATGTCATGGGTATTTATCCAATAAGAAAGTTGTAAAAATTGAAGTAGGATAATTAAAAAAAGAAATATTTTTACATAATGTTTTAAAAAGAATTCTCTAAACTCCATCTCATTTACCCTTAACAATCTTCTCAATATCCTTCAAACTAGCGATATCTTCTATCCCTCGATCAGGTCTATAATGAGTTATTCTAGGGAATCTCAAAGCATATCCTGAAGTATATTCAGGAGATTTCTGCATATTCTGATATGTGACCGACACTACAATCTTAGGTTTAACATAAACTACATTTCCTTCTTCTCTCAATTTAACACTCTTCAAAAGTTTAGTCATTTCTTCATAGCTTGTTCCTTCGCTTTCTTTTTCTTTTAATCCGCTACTTACTTTTCCAATCTCAAGAAATTCTCCTCCGCTCTTACAAGCAACGATATAACTTGTTAACCAACCAGCCCTTTTACCATTTCCATACTCAGCAGCAACTATAACTAAATCTAAATCATTCACTTCTGGTTTCAACTTAGCCATATAACCTACTTTCCTTCCAGACTGATAAACTGCATCCAATCTTTTAATCATTATACCTTCCTCTCCATCTTCCAGAGATTTTTCATAAAACTTTTCAGCGTCTTTATCTTTATCAGTAATTATGAGCTCTGAAGTATTTACAATATTCTCTTTCTTCCTAACAATTTTTTCTATAAGTTCTCTTCTTTCTTTAAAAGAAAGATGTACTATACTTTTACCCTCATAATAAAGAATATCGAAAACATTCAAAACAACAGGTAACTCTTTTACAAGCTTTTCAATATCATACTTTCTTTTAATTCTCTGACTCACCGCTTCAAAAGGCTTATATTTACCAGTTTTAGGATCATACCCTACAGCTTCAGAATCAATAATAAAACTCTCTCCTTTAATGTATTTTTCAACAGCTTCAACAACATCTGGGAATTGCTTAGTTACCTCTTCTAGTCTTCTTGTAAACAAATAGATTCTTCCATTGACTTTGTGTATCATCAATCTAAAACCATCATACTTATATTCAAAAGCGCAAGGCCTCCCACATGTTTCAAAAGCTTCTTCTATGCTTTCACATTTAACTGCAAGCATGGGATTTATAGGTCTTCCTGGAAACATTTTAATCTCTCCTAAAGCTTTCTCTCCCTTAACTGCTGCTTCAAAAACCACTAGAAAGTCATTAGCAAAGTCATAAGTTTCTTGAATCTTCTTTTTACTATCTTCGCCATAAGAGAAAGCCTTAGCCAGAGCATCAACCAATATCGCTCCAGCCACCCCTATCCTTAGATCAGATAAAATGGTTCTCATAATATATTTAGCTTCTAAACCGGATGCATGAGAAAGCAACTCTGCAATCAAAAGCATTTTTTTATCAACGGCACCCTTCCCTTCAATTTCAAATATTTTATGTAAATTATCAAAAACCTTTCCAGTTTCAAGTTTGCTATTGAACAAACCTTCCTGCCTTCTTTTATTTGCAAATTCTTCAGCAAGTAAACCTACATCTCCTACTTTATTCAGCTTTGACAAAACATCTTTATTACTTATACAATAAGCTTTCTCAAGGGCCTTAATTGCAAGTTGTTTAGAAACTCCAAATTCTCTCTGATCATATTCTGGAATAACTCTTCCTCTTAGAAGATATATCCATTCATTTTTACCATCTACATTCAATTTCTTTAAAAAATCTGCAATTATATCTGCTTTCTCCAATTTCCCACTAACATTTGACAATTTCTCATACAATTCGGCAAATTCAATATATTTCATAATAAATAATATGAAAAGGCGTATTTAATTCTTCTCCAATTAAACACATAACTTTAAATAAAAACTTAAAATCAAAATCTAAGATAAAAAATGCCAAAAGAAAGTATAAGAATAATCTACCATAAAGGACCTCCAAAATATCTGCACGCATTGATGTTACCAGAAAGCGAAAAACCATTTCGTTCAACATATCTTGGAAGAAGAGTAATAGAACTATTAGACGAAAAAGGAAGCAGGTATAAGGAATTTCCATTTGATGATTCTCCCGCTCATATGGTACAAAGCTATAATATTATATTAGAGGAAGCGCATCAATTAAATAAGGAAAGGGAAGGAAAAATCATAGATGAAACAGGTTCTACAAGAAAAGACATTACTTCAAAGCTTTGAAAAGTAATCTTTAATAATCTTCAAAGCAGTTAATAAACATGGATAAAAAGAGAGGACTATTACTAATATCTCTACTAGTTTTGATGGCTATTTCCACATATCTTCCTCATTTTTCATACAAGCTACCATACCATTTAGACGAATGGGACCACATAGCTAAATCAATAAGAATTCAAGAACAAGGAATCTCTTATTTTACAAATAATACTCCTATTGAAATTGGATTTGACTTGATTTTATTAATAATATCTAAAATAATTTCAATCTTCGGATTAGACATGGTAAATATATATCAATTTCTACCAGCAATTAACATTATAATTATTTCACTAATACTATTTTTTCAATTAAAAAAGGAATATAACTACTGGCTAGCTATTTCTTCATTTTTATTTATAATTTTACTTCCGAGCAATGTCAATATATTAGGTATTTGGTTCTATATTCCAATAATGGCTGGAATTCCATTAATATATCTAATTCTCTTCAACATAGATTCCGCAGTAAAAGAGGATAATCCTAAAAAATTATATCCGATTATAGTTTATCTATTTTTATTAGCATTCATACATCAATCAAGCTTCATACTAATATTACTTATAATCTGCATTTATCTAGTAATTAACAAAGAATTCCTAATGGAAAATAAAAAGTATTTCTATTCATTTTCACTATTAATTATTCCGGCTTTAATCACAATTATTCACCTTACAGATAGCTTTCAAGATATATCTAATTTCTTTTCTTCATTTATTTGGGGGCCTATCTCTCCTCAGATAAATTATAATATTATATACCTTTATGGAACAATAGGTTTCATTTTATCTCTTATAGGATTCTACAAATCTTTTAAAAATAAGAAATTATTAGCATTCAGAATATACTATTCTATCTGTTTGATATCTATACTCATATTCCCTCTGATAGAAAAGAGTATTTTCTCAGCATATCAGAGATATATCTACCATTTTATGTTTGCAGCAATACCTCTAAGCGCAATAGGATTATACCATTCATTCAAATGGTTAAAAAACAAAACAAATAATATGAATAAACTATTAAAATATACTATAACCACTCTATTTATATTATTTATAGCTATATCTTCCATTTACCAATACTCAGACTTTAAATCAAAAACAATATTATATGAAGTTATAGATAGTGATGAGATCGATACTTTAAATTATCTTTCAGATTATCCTTATGGGGTCGTTCTTGCACCAATAGATATGGGTATAGCTGTAAAACCAATTACTAAAAAACATGAGCCAGCTTTAACTTTCTTTGATTGGAAAAAAACAGAAAACTTAACCTATTTTTACAATACAAACTGCGATGAAAAAGAAGAATACCTCTATAATGAAAATCTCTTGCCAGATATATCAGAACATCATTTTAATTCCAAGTATAATAGGGACAATATCGATTATATTATCTCTGAAAATCAAATTGATTGCAATTTCACACAACTACTTGAAAAAACTGAAAGTTACTATATATATAAGACTAAACTTGATAAAAATATATTATTAAAAATAAATAAATTTGAAGAAAAAGATAATATTATAATCATACCTTCATCAAAATTATCCGATAATTTTACACTATATGCTTGGGTAAAACCAAACTTGCCAACAAGTGGAATAATAAAATCGATATATGGAGACGGTTACAATAATGGTTGGATGATTTACACAGATAAAGAATATATAAGGTTGAATTGGGGAGATGGTGAGAATAAGTACTATCTACTTAGCAAAGAAAAAGTTAAAGATAATTCTTTCATATTTGTGGCACTGACTTATAATGGTGACTTTAACCTTTATATCGATGGAAAAATACAGCAAACACAGCCTGCAAAATTTGAATATGAAAAGATAAACTTAGGTTTAGCAAAAGCAAGAGTGGGAAGAATATTTGACAAACCTGCTCCACATGAGATAATAAACTTAAATATGATAAATCGACCTTTAAATGAAGAGGAGATAAAAAAGATTTATGAAAAGGGGAAAATTAATCAGTAATTAATTTTCTTAAAGTTCATTAATTCTCTTAAAGGTAAATAATACTGTTTTTTGAAAAATCCCATATAATAAAGTAAGAGGATATAGATCATAGAATAAATTATTAAGTAAACTAATAGCATTTTAGTTGAATACACTCCGACTATCTTAGTCATAAGGTAAACACCAAACATGCTAATTAAAGAAGAAATAATTATATTATAAGCATCTTTATCAATAATTGTGAATCTCTCCAGTTTTTTAACTGAATAAATTATAGATAAACTTAAAATAAAAAGTGAAACTAGCTTGGATAAAGCCGCTCCATACGCACCATTGCCAAATTGTTCAATACTATATGGAATCAATAAAAAGTTTAATAAAATATTAATAAATAATACTCCCAGGGTTAGATATAAGAGTATCTTCTGTTTTTTCCTCAAAATCAAAACATTATGTGCTGGCAAAGATAGACCATATAAAGAATAAGCGATAGTTAAAATAATGAATGAACTAGCAGCACTAACATAGGGTTCTCCAAATAAGCTTATAAGAATCTGCTCACTAAATAAGATAGAGAATATTAAAAATGGAGCCGTAGCAAAAAGTATTCCTCTAAAAACAAATACATATTCTTCTATTATGTTCTTACCTTTTGAGTTCTTTTTAGATATTAATGGGAGAAAAATTGTCAATAAAGCTGTTGAAAAAATTAGCACAATTTGAGAAGTAGGTAGTCCTGCATTATAAATAGCTACATCAGTTGCACTCGATAGATAGCCTAAAATTATTGTATCGATTAAGGAAAGATAAGAGGCTACTAAAGCGATAGGCATTAAGGGTAGTGAATAATAAAAGAGAGATTTATCAAAATACGTAAAGTTAAAAGAAAAATCTTTCTTTGAATAATAAACGAGAAGCATTAAAGATAAAATATTCGGAAGCAATACTGAAATTATTAAAGCAGTACTTTGATAACCTAAACTGAATAAAAAGTATAGACATACTAATTCTAGTATACTCTGAATTATACTGGTGACCAAGACCAAGGAAACAATACGATTATGTGACTTCAAAACACTTGATAATAGACTTATCAATGATAGAAAGGGTATCGCGAAAGCGAAATATCTTAGAAAACCAGCCAAGCCAGGCTTATCGAAAAGATACTCTATATTTTGAGAGAAAAAGAAGAAAAAGAAGAAAAAGACTATGGAAAGTACTAAAACAACAGATATTGATGAAGTAATAGCTATATCTTTCTTTTTTATTTGCTTTTTACCATCGTAGTGTCCAAGGTAGCGCATTAGACCCGTACCTAAACCAAGCAAAATCAAAGGTATAACAAACTGCACCATGAATAAAGCAAGATTATAAATGCCATAAATTTCCAAACCTTCTCTAGCAATAATGACTCTAGAAAAATAACCTAAAATTCTTGAAAACATAATACCTAGAAAAACAATCAGAGCAGACTTATATATCAAATTAGCACTCTTCATAATTTTAACTACTGAAACAGCCTAATAAACATTATCTAGGTGAGAAAGGCTACACCGGAGAAATTAAATATCTCTCGGTTTAAGTTTTAAGATGCTAAAGCTATTTGAAAAATTATTTTCTGTTTTAAGCTTGATAATTTTATCTGGAGCAGTAATCTCCCTAATACCTATAGACAATAATTTGAACTATAATCTTCCTATAAAAATGATTTATATTCTAATTTATTTATTTTCATTCACTCTACTCATATTTAAAAAAGACCTTATAAAAAGAGCAATTAAAATAACTTTAGACAATAAATTGCTGATATTCTTATCAATTCTAATAGCAATTTCTTTCACTTGGTCTCATAATCCAATTATAACAATTCAAAGAATCTTTGCTTTCTTTGGAACATTAATATTTTGCATATACTTTAGCCTCAGATATGATAAAAAAGAACAGATAAGTCTTTTAACATATGCTCTTTCAGCAATATTACTAGTCAGTATATTAATTGCTTTAATTTTACCATCATATGGCATTAGTGAAGAGAATAATGGTGCCTGGCAGGGAGCTTTCAACCAAAAAAACATATTAGGTAAGATAATGACTCTGGCAACTATAACTTTTCTGTTCTATCTATCTGAAAGGAAAAAATTAATGGCCAAGATATTAGTAATTATTTTAATGCTTTTTAGTATATCTCTTACCTACCTTTCACAGTCAAAAACAGCCATATTAACTACATGGATCATAGTATTTATAATGATATTTACAAGAATACTTCAAAAAAGCAATAAAATAACGAGTGCTTTCTTTATCATATTGATAGGTATAATGATTATATTGTCTGGAATCACTATTATAAATTATGGGAAAGATATCTTAAATGAAATAGGAAAAGAGACTACTCTTACGGGCAGAACTGAATTATGGAGCTATTCTCTTGATAACATCATGAAACATCCTATAATCGGGTATGGATATGCAAGTTTTTGGATAAAGGATAAGAACAGCCCCTCAGAAAAAGCCGAATATATACTTGGATGGGATCCACCACATGCACATAATGGATTTATAGATCTAACACTCGAATTAGGTATAATTGGACTAATAATAATCACAATTCAATTGATTGTTATCGGTGTTAAATCGTCAAAATTAGTCTTAAAAAGTAAAGAGTTTGTTAACCTCTGGCCTTTGACTTTAACTGCTTTTCTTTTACTTTATAACTTAACGGAAAGTTCACTTATAAGGTCCAACAGTATATTTTTAGTAATATACATATCTTTATTATATAACTTGAATGAATATAAATCGCAATGAAAATCCTTGCTTGGCCTGCTTTAAAAAATAAAAAAGACAACCCATATAATTGGTTGCTTTATTCAAATATAAAGAAACTAAAAAATATAGAAATTGAAGAATTTAATATATCTCGTGCGCTACTAAGAAGATATAATCTAATACATATGCACTGGCCCGAGTATTTTCTAAATAGAAAAAATAATTTAGAAGTCTCTTTCAAACTGATAGCTTTTTGTACATTAATCTCTCTCCTAAAGTTAAAAGGAACTAAAATAATCTGGACAGCACATAATTCTAGTTCACATGAAAAGAACCATCTTCTTTTAGAAAGTCTTTTCTGGAAATATTTGATAAAAAATTTAGACGGGTATATCACTCTGACACAATCAGGTAAAGAAGAATTGATAGAAAGATACCCTTTAATAAAAAGGATAAAGCAATTCACCATCCCTCATGGAGATTATAGGGATGAATATAAAGACACTATCTCTAAAGAAAAGGCTAGACTTCTTTTAAAAATAAAAAATGATGAATTAATGATCTTGAATTTTGGTAAAGTAAGAGGCTATAAGGGCATACTCTCGCTTATAAGAGAATTTAGAAAAATAAATATAAAAAATGCTCTATTATATATAGTTGGTAACTGTCAAGATCTAAGATTAGCTAATGAAATTCAAAATAATGCTGATTATAATATAAGATTTGTAAATAATTTTATAACTTCAGATAAAGTTCAAATCTACTTTAAATCTGCAGATTTGATAATTTTACCATACATAGAAATATCTAATTCAGGGGCATTATTTCTAGCATTATCATTCAATAAACCTGTTTTAGTTCCTGAAACACCGACATTTAAAGAAATACAGAAGCAAGTAGGTGAAAAATGGATAAAAACATATAAAGGTCAAATTAATTCTAAAATAATAAAAGATAATTTAATATGGATAAATAGAGAAAGAAAAGGTAAGGTAAATTTAGAAAAATTCAATTGGGATAATATATCTAGACAAACTAAACAAGCATATTTGGAGGTTATTTCAAATAATGAATAATGAAGATAAATTTAACACCCCCATTCTTTTCTTAATATATAATCGACCAGAGCTAACAAAAAAGACATTTGCAAAAATAAAGGATATAAAGCCAAGACATTTATTCATAGCTGCGGAAGGTCCTAATAAAGAAAAGAAAGGAGACTTAGAAAAATGCAACGAAACAAGAAAAATACTAGAGAATATAGATTGGCCTTGTAAAGTAGAAAGAAGATTTCTAAATTATAACTATGGCTGTGCATCAGGGGTAAGTTCAGCCATAACTTGGTTCTTTTCCAAAGTAGATAAAGGCATAATCTTAGAAGATGACTGTTTACCAAGTACTTCTTTTTTCTATTTCTGCGAAGCACTGCTAAAAAGATATGGAGAAAATAAAGACATAATGATGATAAGTGGAACAAACTTCTTAGGTGAATGGAAATCTAATAAACAAGATTATCATTTTTCAAGGCAAATACCTATTTGGGGTTGGGCCACATGGAAAAGAGCCTGGAAGCAATATTCTCACAATTTACTAGAACTTAAAAGTAAAAAAAATATAGAAGATGTAAAGAAATGGATAGGTAATGAAAGGTATTATAATTATATTATGAAGAAAACTGAAGACACTTTGAATAACAAAATTGATAGTTGGGGTTATAGGTGGATAATGTCTTGTTACATAAATAGGGGAAAGATAATAATACCTTCAAAGAACTTAGTAAGTAATATTGGATTTTCATCCGATGCTATGCATACTAAAAATCCCTTCTCCTGGATGGCTAACATAAAAACTCATCAAATTGAATTTCCACTCAGAGTCCAGAAAGATGAGGGAATAGATTCTGAATTTTATAATAAAGTTATAAAAAAAGTTAATAACCCTTTCCATCGCATTTTAAATAAAATATTTTACATAATATTAAAATGAAAAATTCTAAAATACTTGGATTTAATATTACTTTTCTGGAAAAAGGTGAAGATGAAGATTTATTGACTGAGAAAAATAAAGGATACTATATTTTTGCAAATTCAAACACATTAGTAGAGGGAAAATATAATGCTCTTCTTAATCAAAGTTTAAAAAATGCCAATTTAGTTCTACCAGATGGATTTCCTCTAGCTTTAATTGCAAGATTCAAGGGCGTAAAAAGAGCTAAAAGACTACCAGGTCCAGATTTCACATTAAAAACGATAAATTATCTGAGAGAGAATAGATTAAGCTGCTGTTTTTACGGTGGAAGCAAAGATGAATCAGAAATAAGGAAAAAAATATTAATATCGAAGTTTCCAAATCTAAGATTTTTATCATTTTCTGAAATAGAAGAAAAAGAGATGATCAAAGCAATAAAGAAATATAAGGTAAATTATCTTTTTGTTAGTTTAGGTTCTCCTAAGCAGGAAATTTGGGCTCATAATAATAAAAATATAAATTGTAAGATATTTTGCGTAGGAATAGCTACTCCGTATATTTTAGGAGAGAGAACAAGAGCTCCAGTCTCTATGCGAAAGTATCACTTGGAATGGGTATATAGGTTAATAACTGAGCCTAAAAACTGCTGGAGAAGATACCTAATCAACGGTCCAAAATTTATTCTTTTATCTTTGAAGGAAATAATTAAAAAATAACTTTGCTGTTTTGACCAATATTAGGGCATCACTTAGACAACCTCTTTTTTTTCCATAATTTATATCTGATTTTATCCAATCATCAAAACTAAATATTTTATGGCCTCCATTAACTGCCCAAATAGAAGTTATACCTGGATATTCCTTAAACCTATTCATATTTTCAGAGCTATACATCTTAACTTCTTCTGCTATTGGTGGTCTAAAACCTACTAGCAACATATTTCCTTTTATCACGTTAAATAATTGAGGTATTTCGTCTAAATGTGAGTCGCTTAGTAATTTACCAATACTTGTAAATCTAGGGTCATTCTCAATTTTGAATGTTGGACCACTAGAATAATTCATATGTTTATATTTATCTTTCATAACATCAGCATTCTCAACCATTGTTCTAAATTTATAAATAAAAAACTTTCTCTTATTGTGGCCTAATCTCTCTTGTTTAAATATAACTGGTCCTTTCGAAGTTATCTTAATAAATAAAGTAATCATCATTATAAATGGAGTTAAAAAAAATAGAAAGAGCATGGATAAAAGCTTATTAAAAAAAATATAAGGCCAACTAAGATTAATAATTTTACTCATCCATAAAATTAACTGAAATAGTTTAAAAAACTAATGTCTTAAAGGTAAATTACGTTTATACTGCTCTTTTATAAAAGCTAGAGATGCTGAGAATAAAAAGCTAATAACGGTAAAAGCAAGTGTCATCAAAAACACTGGTGGTGAGGAAAACTTGCTTTCTAATTGAGGATAGCTAATGACTTTAAATCTTCGGCTATTAGCCAAAGCATTCTCAATTTTTATCTGCCTGTCAAATAGTCCGATTATCTGACCTCTATAACTAGCCTGGACCTGAGTTAAAAGCAATATATCTGAAGCACCTCCAGATTGAACTGAACTTGAAGAAAGCCTTGAAAGAAGGCTCTTAGCAGACTCAAGTTCTTTTTCAAGATCGCTCTTAAGCTTCTTTGTACCATTCAAATCTTCATTATAAACTTGTAATGTTCTATCATAAAAAGGTTGAACATAATCTAAAAAATTAGTCAATATCTCATCATTAACCTCCTTAGAAACTTCAGGACTAGAAGAACTTACTCTAATAGTTAAATAATCTACTGCAAGTTCATCTCTTCCAATACGTTCCTTATAGATCTCAGCACTTAGCTTTTTATCTTTAAACTGTGAGATGGTCAAATTTTTTTCAAGCAAATCATTGTATTTGAGAACTGCAGACTCCAAAACAGCACCGCTTTCAATAATAGATTTAGCTTCAACAGGGCTGAACAAACTGCTAGTTTTTGGATCTACTCCTATAGAAGCTAATTGAACTCTAGATTCAGAAGTATAGGATTTAGGCCAAATCAATATAACAAAGGAGAATATAATCATAAGTATCATAAAAGTTGAAATGATAAAAATAACATTCTTCCTCAAAATATCAATGAGTTCAGCAACATTAATCTCCTCAGAATGCTTACCAACCATGAAAAATAAAAGAAACTCTTTATTTATAATCATTCGTATTCTAAAAATGGATAAACTTAATAAGATTGAACAAGAAAAAACAAGATGGTATCTAAAAATAAGATTGCTCTTTTTGATCCTAGTATAAATACTGGTAATCTTGGAGACAAGATAATAATAGAAAGTGTAAATAAAACATTAAAGGAAATATTCAGAAATACATTAAAAGTCAGATTTTCAACAAGAGCAAGATTGAATGAAATAAAATTAAAGCAACTTAAAAATTCAGACATTCAGATCGTAGGAGGAACAAACCTTCTTTCATCCCATATGCTTCTCTATAAGCAATGGAAAATAGGGTTAAAAGAGTCTAAAAGCCTTTCAAATTGCGTTTTACTAGGTGTTGGTTGGTGGCAATACCAATCAAATCCAGACCTATACACCAAGTTTATTCTAAAAAATGCGCTAAGTAAAAATTATTTGCATGCAGTAAGAGACATATACACCCAAAGAAAACTAGAAAGTATTGGTATAACTAACACTCTTATTACTGGATGCCCAACCATCTGGAGTTTAACAAAAGAAAAATGTAGAAAAATACATACTAAAAAGAGCAAGGTAGTTGTTTTTACTCTAACTGATTATAAAAAAGATGAGCAAAAAGATAAGAAAATTATAGATATACTTTCAAAAAGTTATAATAAGTTATATTTCTGGCCCCAAGGGAGCAAAGACATAAAATACCTAAAAAAGATAAATAGAGATAATAATATAATTGTTCTTAAAAGAACAGTAGCCGCACTTGATAGTATATTGAAAAAAGATATAGACTATGTAGGAACAAGGCTTCATGCAGGAATAAGAGCACTACAAAATAAGAAAAGAACAATAATCATAAGCATTGATAACCGTACTGAAGAAATGGGTAAAGATTTTAATATTCCTTTTTTAAGAAGAAGTGAATTAGAAAACTTGCCCAAGTTAATCCATCATCCTCTAAAAATAAATATAAAATTGCCTTTAAAAAACATAATAAAATGGAAAAGTCAATTTAAAAAATTAAAATGAATATACTAATAGTCCATAATAAATACAAGTTAAGAGGAGGAGAAGAAAGAGTAGTTGAAAATGAAGAAAAATTGCTTTCTTCACATGGAAATACGGTGCATATATACACTAGAGACAATAGAGAATTGGAAACCTATTCAATTATCAAAAAGATTAAGTTATCTCTAGAAATAATATATTCATTTAAAACAATAAAAGACATAAATCATATTTTAAAACATAATAAGATTGATATTATTCATATACATAATCTGTTTCCTATTATAAGTCCTTCAATTTTATACCTAGCAAAAAAGCATAAAATTCCAGTATTATTGACCTTACATAATTTCAGACTGGTAGGAGGAAATCCTTTTTTAATGCGTAAAGGCAAAATAAATGAAGATTCTCTAAGAAATAGAAACCCTTTTCTTGAAGTCAGGTATAAATCATATAATAACTCCTATATAGCTACATTTTTCCTAGCTCTTTCTCTCTGGATAAATAAAAAAGCTTTTCTTAATTACATTGATAAATATATTGCACTTACTGAATTTGCAAAGAAAAAGTTCATCGAAGGAGGATTCCCAGAAAATAAAATTGAAGTAAGGCCTTCTTCACTAGGAGAATTCAAGAATATGAATGTTAAAAGAAAACTAAAAGCAATTTATGTTGGAAGAATTGCTAAGGAAAAAGGAATTAAAACACTAATAAATGCCTGGAAAGGTTTGAATTATCCTTTAGAAATATATGGAGAAGGTAAAACCAAGGTAAAATCTGAAAGAAACATAAAGATTATGGGTTTAAAACCAATAAATGAAATAAAAAAAGCCATGAGTGAGTCTGCATTTGTAATAATCCCTTCTGAATGGTATGAAAATCTTCCAAATGTATTATTAGAATCATATAGTGCAGGTACTCCTGTACTAACAAGCGACAGTGAAAATTTAAAAAATTTAGTAGAAAAACCAAAAGCAGGTTTAACTTTTAAGATGGGTAATTCGCTAGATTTAACAGAAAAAGCAGTATATCTATTCAAAAACAATAAACCTAGAGAAAAACTAGGTAAAAATGCCTTTAAAGAATATCTTAGGGAATATAAGCCTCAAAGAGGGTATGAAAGCTTAATAAAAATTTATAAGAAAGTTATAAATGAGAATAATCACAAAAAATAAACTAATAGATTTCAAAATATTATTATGTTATAAAAAGATATTGTTAGTATATTACAATTAACAATGTTTTATGATATCCTCTGCTATTTTCTTTTATTCCTAGAAAAAATAATAACTAAAGCCAACCTTTCTTCTTAACTCCAGAATTGACTATCTGAAATTCCATTTCCTTCTCAGCCAAACTTCTATGCTTTCTCAAATAAGCTGTTCTCTTCCCACCAGCATTATTTAACTCGATATGACACTTGCTCCAATACTTTAATATATCTCCTCCAACCATTCTTTTCTCCTTACCATTATCATCCTCCCAATTATAAACTTGATTTGTAACAATTATAGGTATGTTTCTTTTTCTTGCTATTTCTGCAAGGGTCTTTATCTGCCTAACTAACTCTGAATTTATTTTACCCATACTCCCATTATTCTTCTCCCTAGCTTCTGCAAAATCAAGTCTATAAAGAATAGTCATTCCATCAACAATAATTAAGCTTACTTCTTTCTTCAAAAATTCATTAATCTTCTCAAAAGCCTCTTGCTGTTCTTGAAAGTTAGTAGGATTTAAAAGAAATATATTTTTCAAAACAACGTCACTTTCTTCAAAAGCTAACTGTTTTACTCTATCAACACTAAATCCTCCTTCAGTATCAACATAAATAACTTTATTCCCTTTCTTTGCCTGAGAAACAGCAGCTAAAAGGCAAAAATTAGTCTTCCCACTCCCAGAACCTCCATAAATAACACTGACTATATCTGATTCATAGCCTCCATGTAACCATTTATTCAAGTCATAACTACCAGCAGATACCTTTACCATAACAAATACACAAAAACCGTACTATATAAAAATACTTATAAACAATTTACAAAAAATAAAAATAAATATTAAAGATTTATTAACGTCTCTTTTTCTTAGACATCATCTCGTCATGTTCTCCACACATCTTACAGCTTTTGCAAGCAAAAGAGTGTATAAGTAACACAGCGCCTGCAATTACTACAATCCATTGCGACCATGGAGTTACCCAAAGGGCAAATACCACTATCAATATTGCAAGAATAGACTCAGTCATTTTACAATTACAACCCATTATCAATACCTCCTTTCATAACAACTTAAAACAAAAATGCCTTAATAAATATAACGTCTTTACTTCTTCAATCCAGCAACTAAACCATCACATTCCTTCTTAGCAGCATTAACAGCATCTCCAACAATCTTTCTTATATTTCCAGAATTCTTAATTTTCATCAAAACAGGTCTACTAGGGTGTTCTCTTCTCCAAGCCGCAAATTCTACTCCCTGTTCATTCAAATAAACTCTTACTATCTCAGCAACAGTCACATTGTCTATCTTAAGCTCAATTTCATTCTTATCTTCTTTAACAATTTCAATATTCATATTTAAATGCATTAAAGTTCATTTATAAATCTTACTTTTAGTCAATTATCTCTATATCACTACTTGAAGCAGTTAAAGAATTATCAACTTTTTCCCTTGCAGGCCTTATAAAATCTCGACCATCTTTTCTAAGATTTATTCCTAAATAGCTCTGTATCTTATTAATGAGAACAAAGTCGTTTCTAGGAAGCCTTCCATTTTCAACAATCTTAACTTCTTCTTCACTAACTCCCAGATCAACAGCAAACTGCTTTCTATTTATCTCCTTTTCTTTTCTCCTCTTTAATATTTCCCAGTGAAAATTATCTATCAATTCATTACTAACATCGCTCTCACTTCTCTTTAAAGGTCGTCTATACTCTTCAAAAGCAAGAATTCCCTTATTATGAACTCTACTTGAATCAAATATTCCTCTTCCAGAAAACTCTCTTCTTTTAACTAAATCTGTCTCATTAACTGCCCTAGTTTCTTTATTTTCAACATTACTTCTTCTAAGAATAGGTAACCCTTCTCTCTTTGCATACTCTTCACTCACTCTTACAATCTTACCATCATCAATCGCCTCTACCATTTCCATACTATTATTAAAAAACAGCCTTTTATATTCATTATTGTTCTCAAACATTCATTAATATAATTCTATTAATCTTTTCAAAACTCATAAAATCAGTTATAACTCTCTCTTCATTTAATATAATTGCCGGAAATTCAGTTATATTATATTGACTTAAAGTCAAATCAACAGAAGACAAATTCATATTTGCAGCTATTGGTATTAAAAGAACTTCTTCTCTATTTTCACTCTTAAGTTGAGCAAGAATTCTTGAATAATATTTTTGTTTAGCCTGTTTTTCCACATCTTCGGTTTTATATTCATAAAGATAAGTCACTATATGAAAATCAGAATTACAATTCTTTTTTATCTTTATAGCTTCAAGCCATAAGGTTAATCTTAACAAGTCATATTTCTTATGTAAAACTATGAGTTGATTACTAAAAGTAGAAGCTCCATCATATCGCTCAAGCTCTAGGGCATCTTCATAAACTTTATCTGCGAAATTGAAGATATTTTCTACATTAGCATCACAGCTTATATTGAAGTCTTTTATAGAATTGACGGTAAGTTGCTCATCAAGAAGAGAAATCTCTGAATCTAAAAGGTTACTATTGACATACTTAGCCCTATGATCTTCTATAAAAAAGCCCATCATAATACCAAATCCGAAGACTATAACTGTAAATATTAATGCTTGCCAGAAAGCATTCCTATTTCCAAATTTCTCTACCATGAATATTTTCCAGTAATCAATTTAGTTAATGCAGTTATCATTATAATTGGGTATATCGAGAGATATATTAACATATAAAAGAGGATATTAAAAATGTTCCCTTTTCCAAGTCTTGGTTGATCCATTACTCCTAAACCTATTATTGTGAATATTGCTCCAGCAATAAATAAGATCCCTCCAAGATAATTCAATAAACTAGGAGTAAAAGTTAAATCTTGTAAATACAATAATGGGGCATTGCCCTGTAAAGAGTAATAAGTAGACAAATACCAAAAAGTTAATCTCTTAAATAATAAATAAATGAACAAACCTAAGCCAAATAAGCCCAAGAACATTGAAAGACAAAAGAATGGAATAATAAATGCTCCAAGCATACCTCTCTTAAGAACAAGAGACTTATATTTCCAAAGTGTCTGAGTACCTCCTATATTCCACCTTATTCTCTGTTTAAACCATTTAGTAAATGACAAAGGAGTAGCAGAATAAACTCTAGTTGAAAGAGACATTCTAGCACCATAACCGTAAGAAAGCATTCGCCATACAATTTCTATATCTTGAGTCATATTCTTAGTATCAAACAAACCAACTTCCAAAAGAATTTTCTTTCTATAAAGTGCGAAAGGGCCAGGAGTAACATAAACGGCTCCAACCAAATCGAGAAGTTTTCTATTCCAAGCAATTATAGCATATTCAATAGACTGGACTCTCTGCATAAAATTTTTAGGAGATTTAGACATAACTGCACAAGTTACTCCTCCAACCCTATCATCCTTCTGTAAAAATCCAATCATTTTCATTAAAGCCTCTCTCTCCGGAGTGGAATCAGCATCAGCAACAGCAATATAATCATATTTGGCAGCTTTCACCCCTATATTTGTAGGTTCAGCAGCACCTCCAGAATTTCTTTTATTAACAATCAATCTAACGTTACTATATCTTTTTATATATTCTTTAATTACCTCTACTGAATTATCTTTAGATTTATCATCTACTATTATAATTTCCATCATATCCTTAGGCCAATCTAATTTCATCAGAGAATCTATAGCTTCTCCTATCTGGTGCCCTTCATTATAACAAGGCATAACTATGCTCACTGGTTCTGGTCTTCCTTTAGGATGATGGAAAAGATTATCTCTATTTGGAAGATATAAAAAAATAAAGAGAACTAACATATACATTCCGACAAACATATAAGTTAAAAAAACGGAATCTACAAAATTTACCATTTATCAATTCTCTGCAAAAGCTTCATCGCCTTTATTTAAATGAAAATACTCATAAAAACTTTCAGATAAAGTCAGTTCAGAAGTATGACCCATCTTCTTCTTATGAACTAAGCCCATATCAACGAATCTCTTTATATGGTCATATCCCTTATTCCCTCTAATTTTTATAAGTACACTTTGCTTCATAGGCTGTTTGTAAGCTATAATTGCAAGCGTTTCCTGTTCAGCTCTTCCAAACTCTGCATTTCCAGTAGCCAATTTGTTAACCATCCAAGCATACTCACCAGAAACATCCATCTTCCATAAATCATTTTTACGAACTATTTCTATCCCTTTATTTTTATATAAATCCTGTAAATCACTTAAAATCTTCTTTAACAGGATAGGATTAACATCAGTCAATGCAATAAGTTCCTGTAAAGTTAAAAACTTACCAGATATAAAAAGAGCAGCCTCAACTTTTCTTCTAGACTCAATTTCCAACTCCTCATCAATCTCATCAATCTCCTCTTTACTCATATCCATATTATAGAATATCCATTTAGCATTTTAAATGCTTTGCATAAGATAGTTACCAATCAAAACCAATCAATAATCCTTCAATAATGGCTGCAATAATGAGTAAGGGTAAAATAACCAGCAAAAAAGCATAAAATGCTTTCTTAACTTGCTCAAATAATCCTCTCTTGCCTTTCTTAGATAAAACATTGAATCCTAGATTCATACCAATTCCTAATGCAATAAATATAGCTGGTAATTCAAAAATTCCGTGAGGTAATATTCTCCAAAAATCACTAAAACCCGACACATTATAGACTTTCTCAAATACAAATCCTAACACCACTCCATTAGTTATTGCATTTATTACGGGTACTATTCCAAATAGTATTCCTAACATCATTCCAAAGAAAGCACTTTGCAAATTGTTTAGAAATATAAAAACCATCAATTCAACAGTTCCCAAACCTTCAGTCTTATCTACAAGATTCTTCAATATTTCATTAATAAAACTCAAACTGTCTGCAAATATAAAACCAAATACTCCACTAACTAAAAATAAGCAAACACTAACATAAATATATTTCCTACTTTCATATATAAAATCCAAAGAACTCTTAAATAAATTAATTTCTTTCTTCATGCTCCTCCTCTCAAAATTCTTTGTAATAGTTGTATTTTCTTAGGATATTTTAACCTCAATACAATTCCATATATCAAACCCACCACTAATCCTCCAAAATGAGCAGTATTACCTATAGGTAAAGGAACAAAAAAGCTTATCACAACCAAAGGAACAATAGCAACTATTGGAGCTAACCACATATCCATTCCTACAGGTACTGCATATTTTCTTCTTTTTGGATTAGAAGAAAACATAAAGAAGATCATAACAAAAGTAAGTATGGAAGCTAATAAACTAACAAAACTACCTATTCCTGCAGGCAGAAAACTTTCAGCAATGAAAGATATTATAATCACTATTATAGGTCCAGCTATTAAATACACTTTAAATCTAGGAACGATAACTGCAAGCAAACCTAAAAGCCCAAATAAAGCTCCAGAAGCCCCTACAGCAGGAACATCTAAAGTTCCTAGTACATTTGCTAATGAAGTAATATGGCTCCCTATAAATGATCCTAACACATAAAATAAACCTCCTACTAATCCTGCCAACAAATAAAGAGTAATAAACTTCTTCCTCCCCATTATCTGTTCGCTAAAATTACCTAAAAAGAATAGGGTAATCATATTAACAAATAAATGAAATATACTACCGTGCATAAAAACGCTTGTAAGAAGTGTCCAAAGATTCTTTCCCTGGATTATATCTTCAGGGTAAAGGAATATTAATCTATCAAAGTTTTTAGTAAAAAATCCTATAAAAAAGAATAGAAAATAAACTATAACATTCAAAGCAATTAATCTATTGCTAAAAGAAACAAGAGAAAATATACTCCCTAAAAAAGACTTATTTTTATTCATTAGAAAACTAGTTAAATTCTCTTTTTAGAGCTTTTCTTCTCAACTTTACCGGACTTCTTCAAAAGCTTCTTACTTTCTTTTAGTTTTAATGCTTTCTTAGCAGCCCTTTCTTTGACTTTATTACTCAATTCAAGTTTTATCCTTCTCACTCTTGCTTTATCATCTTTTTCAGTAAGAACACTTATCTCCAAATCAACTTTAGCTAAAACATCTCTAAGTTTAGCAATATCTTTCTCAAAACCTTTAACTTCCTCAGAAGTATCTTTAACTGCTAAGACTTCACCACATTCAGGACATGAATAATTATGCAATAAAGCATTTTCTTCATTAAATTCCAAGTGGCAATTGTTACAAAGATAGAATCTACCTGCCTTTCTAGCAGTAAGATTCACTTCCAAATCAGCTATGCTTTTTGAAAGAGTCTCTTTAAATTTAGCTAGACTTTTTCCAGAATTAAGAGTCCAAAAGTAAGTATACCATCCTCCCTTTTTACTATCCTTCTTTCTTACAAAACTAACAAGTCCTTGATCTGCAAGCTTATAAAGAATATTTCTAGTCTGATTTATAGTCGCCCCTAATTTTTTTGCTATTAAGAACTCATTTACATTTTTTTTCCCATATAACAAATCAACAATTCCTATTCCGTTGCTTCCAATTATAGAACTAACAATATTTTTTAATAGTATTTTAAAAGAATCGTCTTTCATAAATATGCTTAAAGAAAGCCCGTTAAAAACTTTTCTAATAACTGTTACCATTATATAATTAATATAAACCTATATAAATTATCTGAGAAAATTACTACTATGTTCTGGAATAAAAAATCAAACGAATCAGGTCTTCCCGACCTACCTCAACCTAACTTTCCAACTGTAAGAAGTGAGATACCTCCAATTCATACAGATTCTTTAAGAAATGCTAGACTAGATGAGGATAATGATGAATCTGTGTCTATTGAGAAGCATAATCTTCCTTCCTTTCCAGATTCACCTATAAAAAAAGGTTTCTCACAGACAGCCATTAAAAATGCAGTAGATAGTGAAGATGAAGAAGAAAACTATGAACAAGAAGAAAATGACAATTCAGATATCTTAAAAACCAATCAGCAAGGTAAAACTTTCAAAACTATAGAAGTTGACGTAGATAATAATCAATCTACAAGATTATCTCTTCCTCCTGAAAGAAAAAATTCTAAAATGCCTGAGTCAAATTTCATCTCTCTAGACTCAAAAACAAAGGAAGTATTCGTTAAAATAGATAAGTTTCAATCAGCAAGAAAATCTCTTTCATCAGCAAGAGAAAAAGTACAAGAAATTGAATTAATGCTTAAAAAGATAAGAGACGTTAGAATGCGTGAAGAACAAGAACTAACTGGCTGGGAAAGAGATATAGAATCAGTAAAATTAAGAATAGAAGAAATATCTAAAAATATATTTGAGAAATTATGAGCTACGAATATGTTAAGTTAACTGATTCTGAAGTAACATATGCTAAAAAGCATCTTCTAAATATTGAATTAGAATCATTAACTTCTATAAAAAAACTACAAAACTACCGAGACTTTAGAAATAAAGAACTTACTCTAAAAGTATCTCTTAAATCCTCTCTCTTGAATCTACACGAACAGCTAATTGTACTAGACAAGCTTCTTCCTCACACATCTTGGGATAAAAAAGAGCAGGAAGAAATGCTTCCATCAATTCATATGTCTGAAGATGTAAAGATAAAAGAAAAGAAAGACTACGATATTGAAAATCAACTAGAGGAAATACGAAGAAAATTAGCCAGATTGCAATAAAAAAAATTAATAAATTTTTTGAATGATCAAGAAGTGAAGCTTCTTGACATAATTTTATATATCTTCTTTATCTGCCCTAATAATGAAAACACGTCAGGAATTAATCAAAGCATATCTAGAATTCTTCAAAAGCAAGAAACATCATCACATCCCCTCATCTTCCTTAATACCTGAGAACGACCCCACAGTACTATTCACAACAGCAGGTATGCATCCCCTTGTACCCTATTTGTTAGGCCAAAAACACCCACTAGGAAAACGCCTTGTTGATGTACAAAAATGCATTCGTACTCAAGACATAGAAGAAGTAGGAGACGCAACACATAACACATTCTTTGAAATGCTTGGAAACTGGTCTTTAGGAGATTACTTCAAAAAAGAATCAATAGAATATTCATTTGAATTCTTAACAAAAGTTCTCAAAATACCTCTAGACAAAATAGCAATAACTTGTTTTAAAGGTGATAAAAATTCAGAAAAAGATGAAGAATCAGCAAAAATCTGGATAAGTCTAGGAATATCTAAAGACAGAATCGCTTTCTTACCAAAAGAAAACAACTGGTGGGGTCCTGCTGGAGAAACCGGTCCATGCGGTCCAGATACAGAAATATTTTACTATACTGGAAAGAAAGCCCCTAAGAAATTTGATCCAAAAGATAATTCTTGGATTGAGATTTGGAATAACGTATTTATGCAATATAATAAGCAAAACGATAATAATTATACTCAATTAGAACAAAAAAACGTAGACACTGGAATGGGGCTAGAAAGAACTCTTGCAGTTCTAAACAATTTAGAGGACAACTATCTAACTTCAATCTTCCAACCTTTAATAAAAGAAATAGAAAACTTATCAAAGAAGAGATATGGAAAAAATAAAGAAGATACAAAAGCAATAAGAATAGTAGCAGACCATATTCGTGCAGCAGTACTCATTCTAGGAGACCAAAGAGCAATAAAACCTTCCAACGCTGGACAAGGTTATGTATTAAGAAGATTAATTAGAAGAGCTATAAGATATGGAAAGATACTTGGCATAAATTCAAATTTCACACACCTTCTAATAAAACCAATCCTCCAAGTCTATCCTGACTACCAAGAATTAAATAGAAATCATAAATTTATAGAGCAGGAATTAAAAGCCGAAGAAGAAAAATTCAACCTCACTCTTGAAAAAGGTTTAAAAGAATTTAACAAACTTTCAAACAACAAACTAATAACTGGTAAAGAAGCTTTCCTTCTCTTCCAAAGTTATGGCTTTCCAATTGAATTCACTCAAGAACTAGCAGATGAAAAATCAATAAATATAGATTTAGAAGAATACAATAAAGAATTCCATAGACATCAAGACTTAAGCAGAACATCCAGCGCAGGTATGTTCAAATCGGGCCTCGCAGATGATTCAGAAGCAACAAGAAAGCTTCACACATCTACTCATTTACTAAATGAAGCACTTAGAGCAGTTTTGTCAAAAGACATAAAGCAAAAAGGCTCTAACATAACTCCAGAGCGTCTAAGATTTGATTTTAACTTTCCAAGGAAATTAACAGAACAGGAAATAAAGCAGGTAGAAAATCTTGTAAATGAAAAAATAAAACAAGGTCTAAGAATGAAAGTAGAAGAAATGCCTCTTGAAGATGCAATAAAATCAGGAGCACAGCACGAATTCGGAACCAAATATCCTGAATTAGTATCTGTCTACACTTTAGAAGACACAAAAGATGAAAAAGGTTGGTTTAGCAAGGAATTCTGCACTGGGCCACATGTATCAAACACAAAAGAAATCGGTCACTTCAAGATAACAAAAGAAGAAGCAGTAGCCTCAGGTATACGAAGAATTAAAGCAATTGTGGAATAAAATGAAAATTTTTATAAAAAACAGAAAAGATCAAAAAGTATGTGTAGTAATAGATGAAATAAAGAATCCAAAAGGTTTAGCATTTATAATACATGGTCTAGGAAGTAATAAAGATAGACCTAGTATAACTGCAATCGCTAAAGTGCTTAATGAATGCAATTATAATGTTATCAGATTTGATACAACAAATACGTTCGGTGAAAGCGATGGTTCAATAGAAGATGCAACAATAACAAATTATTATGAAGACTTAGAAGATGTAATTACCTGGGCAAGCTCAAATAGTTGGTATAAAGAACCATTTATTCTTGTAGGTTATAGTCTTGGAGGAATTTGCATTACTTTATATGCTGAAAAATATCCGGAAAAAGTAAAAGCACTAGCTCCTCTCTCTACAATAATTTCAGGTAAACTTAGTTTTCAAACAAAATCCAAAGAAGAGTTTGAAGAATGGAAAACAAAAGGCTGGAAATATCATGCGAACTCAAGTAATCCAGAAATAAAGAAAAAATTAAAGTGGTCGCATATGGAAGATAGACTAAAGTATGATGTTCTTCCAAATGCAAATAGACTTAAAATGCCTGTCCTTATGATTGTAGGAGACAAAGACACATCTACTCCGTTAAATCAACAGAAGGTTCTTTATGAAAAATTAACTGGTAAAAAAGAAATACATATAATAAAAGGTGCACCTCATTCTTTTAAAGAAGAAGAACATATAAAAGAAAGAAACGAAATATTCAAATCTTGGATTAAAAAGATAAAATGAAACTCAACAACAAACCAAAGCTTAATGCAATCATAATAGGTGTAAAAAATATAGACAAAATCTTAGATTTTTATCTAAATGTATTTGAAATAAATATAAATGAAAGAAAAAATAACTATTTGAGCGCATATCTAAATGATACTCTTATAGAAATTGAGGAAGATTGCAAGGATAGGTTTCCAAATTGGAAAAAACACAATGTAGGCACTTACAAAAATAGCGAATTTATTGTAACAGACATCAACCTATTTATAAAAAAAGTAAAGGAAAACGACGGGAAAGTTATAAGCCCTCCAACGGAGAGGCCTTGGAATGCAATAACTGCAGAAATAGCCGACCCCGATGGAAATATATTCTTAATTACTCAAGATAAATAAGATGGAGCTATTAAATAAGTTATTTAACCCTTATAATAAAAACTCCATCTCTTCTAACTTTAGAAAGAGAAGATTTGAAATATTTTTAAGACTTATTAAAAATATAAAAAAACCTGTTAGAATAATTGATATTGGTGGTAAATATATATTTTGGAAGAATATGGATTTTCCTAAAGATAAATATACAAGAATCATAATGTTAAACTTAGAAGAAGAAAATTTAAGTGACCCTAGATTTAAAAACGAAATAGGGGATGCTACAAATATAACGGGCTATAATAAATATAAAGCAAATTTTGTCTTTTCAAACTCTCTAATAGAGCATTTAAGCACATTTGAAAATCAAAAAAGAATGGCTCAGCAAGTAATTTCATTAAAATTACCGTACTACATACAAACACCCAACAAATACTTTCCAATAGAGCCCCACACACTTATTCCATTTTTTCAATTCATGCCTATGACATTGAGATTATTTTTAGCAAAAAACCTAAATTTCTATTTTTATAATAAAGAGAAAAACACTCTTATTATAGAAGAAAGAGCAAGAGAAATTAGACTTCTAACTAAAAAAGAACTAAAAGAACTATTTCCAGAAGCCCAGATATATGAAGAGAAATTCTTAGGATTAACAAAATCATTTATTGTTTACCAAAAATAACCCATCCACCAATAACAATTGCTTCTATCAAAGTAAACCAAGCAAACCACTTAAGATTTTTTCTATCTGAAAGAAGATATTTGAAAGAAAAATGAATTGTGCTTATACCAACAGCAAATGAAACTAGTGAAGCGAAGAATAAACTGCTAGGTAAAGTTTTATTGCCTAAATTAAGCAGATTAGCTCCAAAGATTATTGGAATAGATAATAAAAATGAAAACTTAACTGCATTCTTCTCACTAAGTCCAAGCAATAAACCTGTTACAATTGTACTCCCAGATCTTGAAACTCCTCTAAACAACGCAAGAATCTGGGCAACCCCTATAAGCAAAGCTTTTCCATAACTAAATTTCTCATCCTTTTTAGGAGAGATACTTCCAATAAATAAAATCATACTAGTTATTCCTAATCCACAAGCAACTAATCCCAAACCTCCATTGCTTTCAAGAAAACCCTTCAAAAAAAAGCCAGCGATCCCTGCAGGAATAGCAGCAATAATAACTGCGAAACCTAACTTTGCTTCTTCACTTTTCCAATTACCACTAAAAACATCCCTTAGAATATCCATTATCTCCTTTCCAAAATAAACAAAAACGGCCATAAGTGTACCAAAATGCAAAGCAACTTCTAAAAACAAAGAACTCTGATATCCTATAAGGTGAGATACAATTTCTATCTGACTTGAACTAGAAACAGGCACCCACTCAGCAAATCCTTGTACAACTGCAAGTAAAATCAAAGACAAAAAATCACCATTATACCAAGTCATATCCATATTTACCCAGATAATTTAGAATATTTAAATTTGATTAATATAGAACCAATCTAGCTTTGTAGGTATCATTAAAATGTTTTAGATTAAAACCAAATCTTCTCTGTAAAGCAACACTAGCAGGATTATCTCCAAATATTTCAGTTCTAAACTCAAAACAATTTTGCTGGCGAGCGATATCTATCTGTTCTTCTTTCAAAGCACTAGCTATCCCTCTTTTTCTAAGATTATGAGTAACAAAAATACCTTGGGAAGTATAAACTCCATCATAATTTTTTCCCATAGCATAACCCACATCTCTAGAATCTAAATTAGCTATAAGAATATCCTCTCCATTTTGTCTTCTACGTGAGAGAATATTATAAGCATCTGGCACACGATAATTTGTTTCTTTAACATTTTCTAACCAAAGGTCAACCAAGCTAGCCAAATCATCATTCATTCTCAATATTCTTATTTTAAGTCCAACTAACATAAAAAATCAATAAATACACTCTATTTAAACCTAATTCAAATTATATTTCTTTACCAACCAATCAGATATAAAACCAATATATTTACTCTTTATTTTTTTAGGCAGATCATTATAAGCACCTATTAATTTTCTACAAGATTTACTTCCGCATTTACACTCCATTCTCCAATTACTATCTTCAGTCATATCATAATCCCAAGTGCACCATTCCCCTTTCTTAATATCTTTCATAGCCACAACTTGAAACTTGCCTTTAATCCCACAATTTGGCTCACAAGAATGATTAAAATACCTACCAATTCCATCAGTATCTATCCATTTATGCTCTTCAAATTGGATAGCATGATCTGCCACATCTTTAGGTAAGTCCGTACATTTATCTGCCTCATAAATATTACCACCTGTCCAATCAAATAAAACTTCTCCTTTAGGTATATCCTGAACTGCTAAAATCCCTTTTCCAATATTCTTAGTCTCTCTAACTTCTATCTTAAATTTATACATATCAAAATAAAAAATAGATATTTAAAATACCTTTGCATATAAAAAATAACTCAGTCCCAACTATCTCTTAAATTAAAAAAAGGAAGAATAAAGTGGTTTTCCCAAGGAATCTTAAAGGAGTCTTAGAACCATGGGTTCTAACTTCTAGAGATTCCTACAGTTCCAGCAAAGCATTGGAATCATGACTCGGCGGGTTTTCATCGCCCTTATCACATCTTCCAAATGTGCAAGGTTTCCTTCTTGAGCCAAATCATAGCCCAAGTCAAACACCTCATCACACTTACTACACTGGACAGGCAAAGCAGGTATTTGCATCTCCATAATATATTTACATATCTTTTCTTTATATACAAATAACACAAATTAAAACTAGTTTTACCATAAATGCAAATTTATATACCCAGTCACTTCAGAGAAGCAAATTCATTTTTCAGCAAAAAATTCACTAACAAGATACGAAATGTCTTTACCTAAAATCAGTAACATACTATTTTTCAAAAAAGAAAGATTATTAAACTAAAGGCTATAAAAAAAGCGATGACAGAAAATAAAAAGAAGGAACCAGAACTATTAGAATCTGGAAGCTATGAGATATTCACTCCAGAATCAGGAGAAATAGCAATGGATACAATAGTTTTACATGGAAACAACGGTGCAAAAAGAATCTGGAAATTGAAATCCCTAGATCAAAAACAAGCTATCTTTGAAATCAAGAAATTCGGCTAGAATTTCTTATTCTCTAGGATTATATCTATAAAAGCTATTACCTGTAATTCCATTTTTGTTTACCATTCTATAAAAAAGATCAAATCTAAATTCTTTCCCTAGGCCATTTTGTTCAAAAACATAGGGTACTTTATCAATCTCACCCAAATAAACTGCTGAGTGTAGAGTACTATGATAATTTTCTTGATCACTAATTCCACTAGTAACTACAATTCTTCCATGTATAGGGGAGCTCGTTTTTGTACAATGTTTATCAAGAAAAAATTCCACATAGTTAGGCTGTAGACTTCCAGGTCCGATGAGCTTTTTAGGAAAAACCATAAAGTCTTCACCAGTTTTAGACTGAACTATTAACTCACCTCTCAGCCCAAGTCTTCTTCTAAATTTATCGAGAAGATCTCTTTGAGCATCAAGTAAGAAAAGAGTTGTTCCAAAACAATTAGGATAAATATTACCATATCCGTTTAATCTTGTCAAAGGCCTACTTCCTAATTCTGGGTTCTCTAGCAAATAATCTATTCTCTCCCTAAGAGGAGAATCTCTCAATAAAGGCTCAACTTCTTCTCTGGTAATTTCTCTATTACTCATAAAAATCAACCAAAAGAACGATATATAAATATTATCAAAAGATACTGAGCTGTGTCCTAACACCCATTAAATTTTTATAGTATTATCACGCTCCTTCTACTATGAAAAGAGATCTAGTATTTGTTAATCTTCTATCGAAGAACCATGAAAAACTTATCGAGTTCTACAAAAAAATAGTTGGTTTGAATCCTATTGACAAAAAGGCAGACCCTGTTGCTGAACGTTGGTATGGTTTTAAGACTGGAAAGACGCATTTTGCTATAGAACCAATGTCAAATAGAGATAAGTACCAGTTTGACTATAACAAGAGCAACCCCGTACTTATACAGTTCAAAGCAAACAGTTTAAAAGATCTCAAAAAATGGACAGAGAGACTAGAAAAAGAAGGAGTAACAATTGGTCAGAGAATTATGAAGAAAAGCTACGGAACAGTAACCACTTTTGTTGACCCTGATGGAAACTGCATAGAACTAATCTACACCGAACAATGAGAAAAGTGCTCTTCAGTAATATAAAATCTCAATTTAAGTGAAGTTCACTTTACAGTTCAAAAGATAGGAGTCCTAGAACCTAGGTTCTAGATATAGGTTCTAATTAAACAACAAATATCCCTGGCTTTCCAGGCTTAGCTTTTCCAGCTTTTCCTTCAGGATCATATTTATTCTTATCATTTACCATATACACCTTAACTTCCTTCCCAACTCTTCTAGAAAGCAATTCTTCATTATACGCTTCCTTTTCATTAGGAAGAATATACAAATAGACTTTCTCAGTCTCCTTGCCTTGCTTCTCCTTAACAATTCTTAAAACATTTAATATATCTCCAACAGTCTTATCAACAGATCTCTCACTATCTTCCAATTTATCATCAATCTTGCTTTCATCAAAGTTAGGCCAATCAGAAACTGAAACTAAATCTTTCTTTCCAATTAAACTCCATAATTCCTCAGCTGTATGTGGGCAGAAAGGAGATAACAATTTTATCTGCATTTCTATAAAATCATTCAGCACCTGCTGATTAGGACTTCCACGATTCATATACTCCTTCAAAACTCTCTGAAACTGATAAAAGAGTTTATCAAAACCAGTTCTAAACATCATATTTTCCATCGCCTCACTTCCTTCTTTCAAATACCTATTAACTGATGAAAGCAAAAGTTTCTCATTTCTTCCTATTTCTCCCTTTTTAGCTTTCTTGTAATGCTCCTTAGTAAAATCAGAGAATCCATTTAATTTCTGCGCAACAATTTCTAAATTACCAAATCCAAAATTAGGATCGTCTAATCCTTCCCCTCCAAGCATTAATCCTGCTCTTATTGAATCAGCACTATGTTTTTCAAGAATCTGCCTTATTGTAAAGAAATTACCTTTACTCTTGCTCATTTTCTCCCCTTCAACTAACAACCATCCATTTACACTAAATGATTTAGGCCAATATTTCTCAGGAAATATTGCTGCATGATTAAACAAGCAGAATGAAAGGTGATTCTGAACCAAATCTTTTCCAGAACTTCTAACATCAAATGGATACCAATATTCAAACTCTTTCTTCATTTTCTGCATTTTCAAATCTCCTTTTCCTATTCCTAAAAATATATAATCAAAAAATGAATCATCAATTTTCTTCTCAGGATAATCTTTAATCAAATGAGAAATAGTATAATAGGCCATATAAATTGTAGAATCTGACAAAGACTCAATTACCCACTTTTCATCCCAAGGCAATTTAGTCCCAGTACCGTGATGATGAGTGCAAGCCCAATCATTTAACCATCCAATAACATAATTAAATTGCTGTCTAACAAGTTCAGGATGTAATTTCATTCCAGCCAATTGTTTTCTAACAAGTTCTTTCCAATTTTTATCTCCATATTTCAAAAACCACTGATCACTAACAATCTTTACACTGCAATTAGTCAAACATCTACATACCACTTTTCCAGTTAACTCATAAAATACTTCCAAAAGCTTTCTATTCATCAAATCTAACTTCATTTTCTCTTTAGCCTCCAAAACTTTCATTCCAGAATACTCACCACAATTATCTAATAATATTCCAGAATGATATCCTTCTTTATACACTTCCTGAGTTAACTTATCTAAAATAGGATCATCTTGATTCATTATCTTAGCATCCTCAACAACTTTAACCCCTGCTTTATCTCCATATTTATTAGTCTTGATTATCGGAATAATTTCCAAATCCTCTATCTCTTCAATCTGCTTAATGCTAAAACCAAGACTTTTCTTATCCTTTTCATTCATATCTTGGAAATTTCTAAGTGCAACATAATCATAAGGCGCATCACTAGGTACACTAACAACTAATCCAGTACCAATACTTGAATCTACAAATCCTGCAGGAAGAATTATAATTTTTCTCTTAGTTAAAGGAGCTTCGCAATACTTCCCAACCAAATCTTTTCCTTTAACATATTCAATCATCTTAACATTTCTCTCTTGCAAATTAAGTTTCTCAAGGCACTCCTTACTTACTATCCACTTTTCCTCACCAACCTGTGCTTTAACATAATTAACCTGGGAATTAACCCAAAAGTTAGTCTGTCCAAAAACAGTTTCAGGCCTAAGAGTTGCTGCAACTAAATAATTATCTCCAAACTTAAATTTCATTAAATAATATTCCTGAGGAGTCTCTCCCTCTCCCTCAGCCCTATCATGATCTCCCACAACCATTTTATCTTTTTCACACCAAACAACTGGCCTTTTTCCTTTCTCAACAAATCCTTTTTCTCTAAGCTTTCTAAACTGCCATCTTATGAACTTATCATAACTCGGATTTAAATCAGTTGTAACAAAACTTCTTCTCCAATCAATACTCGCACCCAATCTAGACAAATCTTCTTGAGCAGCAGGAACAAAAGTGTCTATCCAATGTTTTACATTTCCAAATTTAACTATTTCTTTATCTGAAAAGCCCATGCTTTTCATTATCTGAATTTGCTTCTCCTCTTTCTCTCTTATTCTCTGAGCAGCAGCCCAAACAGGAGTTCCGGTGCAATGCCAGGCTTGTGGAAATAACACATTAAAACCATTCATCCTCTTATATCTAGCCATAACATCGACCCTAGTAACTGAAAAAGCATGTCCTAAATGTAAATGTCCATTGATATAAGGATAAGGGAAATTAATGAAAAACTTCTCTCTTTTATCAGGCACACTCTCAAACAACTTTCCATCACTCCATTTCTTCTGCCACTTTTTCTCCACTTTTGAATAATCAATTTTCTTTTTAATACTAATATCCATAACATTCCTTATCTAAGTAATCTTAAAAGCCTTTCCAATTTCTTAATAATGCAACAAGTGCATCAGTTATAGGCTTTAATTCCATTAATTCTTCAGCATCACTCTGTTCTAAGACATATTTTCCAGTTGCCTTTGACTTGTACAAAGGTCTCAAGGGGAGATGAGGATCCATCTTTCCATGAACTTGATTAGTCAATATAAATGGACGAATTGCTTCAACATAAAAACCGCGTCTATCAGAAGTAAAAAAGTAAATACCGTTTCGCCATTCAGCATCCACAGAGCCACCATAACTAGAAGCAAGACTTTGGTAATAGGCTAACATTTTTTGACCTATCACTTCTATCGGTAAAGTCCTTTCATCAACTCCTCCTAAAGCATTTCTTTTTACAGTAACTGGATCAATTTCTGCACCTTTAATAAAAAAACCAGTATCATCAGCAATTACGGGTAAAGAAGTTCTGCTTGCTAATGCTCTCGCCTTCTTTTCAGCATTTTCTCTTAATGTCTGACCATCCTCAATAACTTCATAATCCAAAATACCCACCTCTAAAGGAGTTCTTAATAAAACTGGCACATTAACAGAATCTAGAAGCCTCTGCATTCTTTTTAATTTTCCAGTATTGTTAGAAGCAAAAACAACTTCATCTTTAACTATATGCATAAATTCAGAAAATATATATTAAATTTAAACCTTTAGTTTTTAGAACTAAAATCCTTCATTCAAACCTTTAACAAAACCTTTCTTCTTCAACTGATTAACACCAGCAGGAGTATACTTATAGATAATATCTCCTTTATCATTATCATCTTCCCAAGGCAATATCATAACATAATCTCCAGGCCTTAACCAAAAACTTCTCTTGAATCTTCCAGGAACTCTGCAGTTTCTATTCTTTCCATCAGTTGCTTTGATGTCCATTCTATTCCCACCGTATCTCTGAACTATAATTCCAATCAATTCCTTTCCCCTAGGTAATTTCACCCTTACAGGAAACTCGCCTCCTTCTTCATTGGGTATAATAATATCATTCTCATTAACTACTTCCTCAAAATCTCCATAATCCTTCTTATCCATAAAACATCTAGAAAAACGCGTCTTTTAAAACTTTACTTCAGCCTTACTTCTTCTTGCTCATAGCAAAATAGAAGTTCTTCATAAATAATATCATTAAAGGTGTTGTAATCAACTGACCTGCAATTGAAAAGACAAAACCTACAATTTGTATAACTGCAAATCCACTACTAGATATTTGTCCGCTTCCAATAGCACCTATCACATAAATAAATCCCAGTATCATGGAAGGAATTGCGAATACTGAAGATATAGCCATAATTATAAGCATAATCAATAGCACATATCCGAATGTCATCCACCACTTACCTTTTACCATATTTTTACTTGCCTTCAAAGAGTCCATAATTCCTTTCTTCTCTCCTAAAAATACATAATAAGCAAAGGCCCAATAAACTGCAAATATTACTCCAGGTATAATCAAAAGCAAGAAAAGTAGAGCAATAAATATTGATACAACTATAATATATCCAATTGCTCTCCAATAATTCTTCTTTCCTTCACTTAATGCTTCAGAATAGCTAAACTTCTTGCCCTTCAAAGCACCACAGGTTATAGATACATAAGCTAAAAAAGATAAAAAGCCAGCAATCAAAGACAAAGCTAAACTACTTATATAATATCCTGGATTTTCAACGAAAACAGCAAAAGGATTTTCTTCGCTATCTATATTAAAGAGATCCAGCTTGTACGTCCCATATGTTTGGATTAATAAAACTACAATTCCAGGAAGTATAATAAAATAAAGAAATAACTTGAAAATCACCTTAAAGTTCAACTTATACTCATTCCAAGAATCACTTAACAAATCACCAAAAGACTTATTCATAATTAGGTAAGTGTTCAATTCTTTATAAAGCTAATTAAAAAATTAGTTGTAAGATTAACATCATAATTTAAAGCGAGAGAGAAAATTATTTTTTCATAAAATGCATTACTAAACCTACTATGAAAATAATAAGATTTATTGCCCATATGAAGAAGAAAGCTAATACTCCTAAACTCAATTCTCCTGGGATAATAAAGTATGAAATAATAGAAATACCAAAGGCTAAGACAGAACCTACAATAATTCCTTTTCCCTTAGAATTCTTAAAATGTGTTTTTTGCAATATAAACGGTAGTATCAATACAAGTATTAATGGTATGAAAAAATAAAGGATATAAACTAAGTCGGGACTATATACACTTGAGCCTATAAAAAGAAAGAAGAATAAAAACAAAATTACGATAAACCCTAGAATACCTGCTAACCAACTTTTCCAACCCATAATAGGCTTATAATTAGGAAGTATTAAAATACTTTGCTTTTGTAAAAAAACATTTAGCTCACATTTACTTTACAGCTCATCAAAACCTAATCCTTAAATACCTTCCATACCTATTTTATCAATGATAACTGCAAGTATATCTCAAAACACTGTTTCTTCATCATCAGAAGAAGCATTCTCTCTATTTGAAAAATCAGCTATGGGAGAAAAGAAATCTGGAAGAGTAGTTTACTCTGACTTTGAAGCACTTTACCTATTAGAAAAAAACCACATGCAAGTCTTTGTAGGAAAAAAGAAACTCTCTTTTGACTCACTTTTAAGCAAGTTAAGAAAGAAAGACAAGAAAATAGACACCAAATACACAGTCTATTTTGACCTTCGTTCTAAAGGTTACATACTAAAAGAAGCACTTAAATTTGGAGCAGACTTCAGAGTTTATGATAAAGGTTCAAGGCCTGGAACATCACACGCTCCCTGGCTATTATTCGCTACAAGTTCATCAGATAAAATAACCTGGCATGAATTCTCAGGCAAAAATAGAATAGCTCATTCAACTAAAAAGAAGCTTTTAATTGCATTAGTAGATTCAGAATCATCAGTATCTTATTACGAAATTGACTGGAAAAGACTCTAATTGCATTTCAAGCGGTAAAAAACCAACATTAAAAATTATACTCAAATCTTTATAGCTGAAGTTTCTTTAGAAACGATGCTTAAAGATTTGTACACAAATCTTTATAACAATCTCTAACATATTCTAATTTATGACTGTAGTAGCTATTAATATGCCTCAAACAAAAGAGATGATTCTTACATTTATAAAAACGAGAGGGCCAAGCTTACCAGTCAATGTTGCACAATACATAAAAACCTCTCCATTATTCGTTTCAGCATTTCTTTCAGAGTTATACCGAGAACAAAAACTTCTAATGTCTGACTTGAAAGTTGGTAGTTCTTCTCTTTATCTCTTGCCAGGCCAAGAACAAATGATTGAGAATTTTACTCAATTTCTAAATCAAAAAGAAATGGAAGCATTCAATATGGTAAAAAAAGAAAAACTCCTAGAGGACCAAAAACTACCTCCAGCAATTAGAGTAGCGATTAGACAAATAAAAGATTTTGCTATACCTCTAAAGATAAAAAATGAAGGAAATGAAATGCTTTTCTGGAAATATGCATTCACTCCAGATTCTGAAATAGAATTAATAATTAATCCTCAAAAGAAGGAAGAAAAGCCAGTTCAACCTCCTATAAGCGTTCCATCTCATAACCATCAGCACAATCCATCAACTCAAATCCAGCAATTGCAACAAACTGTCCAACCAATACAACTTGAAATTAAAGTTGATGAAAAGCCAATAATGAAAGCTAAAGAAGAGAAGCCAAAGAAGGAAAAGATAAAGAAAAAGCAGGAATCAAAGTTCCTAGATGACTTAAAAGATTATCTAAAAGCAAAAGACATAGAAGTCCTTGAGCAAATAGAAGAAAAATCAAAAGAATTCACAGCAAAAATAAGAATAAATGACATTTTTGGAAAGCAAGAATACTTCCTCATAGCAAAAGAAAGGAAGAAGGTAAAAGAAGAAGACCTAACGCTTGTTCTTCACAAAGCAAATCAAAACAAAATGCTTGCTTTATTCATGGCACCAGGAGATTTAGATAAAAAAGCATTAGATTTCATCAAGGAATACAAAAACCTTGTCAAGTTTGAAAAGCTTAAGTTTTAATAATAAAAAGTCCTTAACTATATAATGGAATATTTAATCATCCTTACGACTATTTTAATAATCACTATTTTATTTGAATATAAATATCATATTCATTTATATAAGTCAATGAAAGAAAGACTAACTGTAACGGGAACAATCTTTATTTATGGAATGCTCTGGGATTACTATGCTACTTATAGACAACACTGGATATTTCCAGGACCGGGACTAATAGGGATACGTATATTTGGATTACCTATAGAAGAATTCCTATTCTTCTTAATTATACCTTATTCTGCTCTTGTAATGTACAAAGTATACGATACTCGAATTTTTAGGAAAAAACCTTCTAAAAAGATTTAAACCTTCAACATTGGTTGAATGGGCTAAAGATTTGCTCTGCAAATCTTTAAAAACCCTCTTCCCAACCAATAATTAAATGGGAAGAATAAAATCAACAATGGTTAAGAGAGCAGCTAGGCAGTTAATGAAAGGCTCTTCAGAACTATTTAATGACAATTTTGATCATAATAAAAAGGCACTTGGACACACAATGCCGAGCATCCCTGTAAGAAATAAGATAGCTGGCTATTTAGCTAGATTAGTAAGAATGAAGAACGCTCCTGTTAAAATAAAAGTAAAGCCAATAGAAGAAGATGAAGGATATGGTTCAAAACCAAGATCAAGAGATAGAGACAGGGAATACACACCAAGACAGAGAGAATATTAATCCTTAAATAGCACTCATCATTAACTTATAAAATAACGTTCAAATTGCCTTATTATCATTAACAAGTTATCTTTTAACAATAATCTATTTTTATACCTGCAATTAATATTTTACTATTTCTTCCTACTCAATATCCTATCAATCTTACCTTCTATTCTAGCCATATCTTTCTTTATAACGTGAATTTCCTTCATCCTCTTAGTAGCAAAATAAAGGGCGAAAGCTTCAAATATCATCCATAAAATTACTACAACTCCAACAGCCTGCAGCCATAAAGCGATTCCACCTATACTTCCAATTATCCCAGGCAAATTAGAAACATTCTGAGCTATTTCAACAACCATAAATAAAACAAGATAAATCAGTTTATAATTTTATTGTTAAATCTCTAGGCCCATCAGACAAAGCAGTCTGTGCTAAACTTGCTTTCAGTTGTTTCAAAGAGCTTTCAACACTTCTAGTAGAAAAATCTTTACCTCGATTTAAAAGATCACTAATATAAGTTATACTACCAACAACAGCAACACCTCTGTCAAATCCTTCTGAAATCCTTGTTGCAAAATGATGATAATTGCTCCTTGCTAAAAAACCAAGAAATTCTGCTCTTGCCATTAAATAGTCACATTGCTCCCAATATTCTAATAGTCTAGGTTCAACTTCTCTTATATCTCTAGCCATATCAGATATAACTCCATTCAAGTCCATAAAATTCAACTTTCCAGTAAACTTATAAATCTTCTTATTTTCCAACTTTCGGCACTGTAGCTCAGTGGTAGAGCACTAGTCTCATGGAGATGAAGAAGGCTTGAGAAAGCTAGGGGTCGGGAGTTCAATTCTCCCCAGTGCCATTTTATTTCCGTAAATACTATTAACTTTCAATTTAGCAGATTTAAGATTTTCTTTAGTTAAATTAAGAGATAGTAAATCATAATCTTGATCATATAATAAAAAATTATCAAACTTTTCCTTATATTTAGGATTTACAAATCCAATTTTATTTTCAAATAATAAAAGATTATCTTTACCGTTAAATTGTACTCTATATTTTTGATTCATTTCTCTATAAGCTCCTGGAGATACATTCACTCTCTTGCATTTATATAAAGCTCCTTTAAAACCGAGAGATAAAAGATAGTCATAAACTTCTTTAAGTAAAATCTTTGAGATTACATGAATTTCAAGTCGAGGATAATATTTATTTGGATTTTTAGTTAAAACTAAACTTCCATCAGTAGCAAAGAATCCTGCAACAACATATTTAACTAAATTCATATCATAAAAGATTTTAGGAATAAATAATCTATCTAGCTTTTTTCCTATCGGAAAACCAGTCTGAGATAAGAAATCAAAAAGTTTCTCGTCACTAAAGTTAAAAGTAATAGTATTTTCATTTTTTACAAATTTTATATTTGTATCCTTACCTCGAAGTCTTCGCAAGATGGGATGAATAACATTTTCAAAGAAAGGAACATCATCAATAGAAGAACCAGTAATTGTGAGAATCTTCATTTTAGTTCGTCTATTTTTTCTATTACATAAAGACAAGCACCCATCTCCCAGCATTATTCCATACAGTAATGCAAAATCTTTGTCTATTTTAAAATCCATAATAATAAACTGCAAGATTATTTTTATACTTTTATTTTAATTCTAAAGTAGTTAGTGCTATTTCCTCAAACTCTTCCACTCAGGAACTTTTCCAGTTTTAAGAAAATTATCGACCATTTCGATCTCTTCAGCAATTCCTTCAATCATATCATACTTCTTAGCTTCTTCAACACTTACCCATTTATATTCAGACAAATCTTTATTCAATTTAACATCATCAGAAACAGCATAACCAAACAAACTTACAACCATGCATGGAATATTATCTTTCCTAATAAAGACTAAATTTGTAACATAACCTATATCTCTTATCTCTAATCCTACTTCCTCTCTTACTTCTCTTCTCAAAGCTTCTTCAAGTACATTATACCATTGTTTACCGCCTTCAGTGTCTGGCTTTCTATGAGAATAATCTGTCATACTTACTTTTCCTCCAGGCACAGTCCACTTTCCAGGAAAATCAGGCTCCCATTCAGCTCTTTTAGCAATAAGATATTTACCATCTTTCAAAATTATTCCAGTAACTGCAATATAATGTGCTTTCTCAGAATTATACATAAAAAACACTAATAAATCTTCTATTTAAATATAATCAACTTACAATTAACAAAACACCAGCAATCATTATTACTGCAGAAATACATTTCTTTAGTAGATCTTTTTCATGGAACATCTCTCCACCAATTACAATAACAATTAACGTAGCCAACCTTTTAACAGTTAAAACAAGTCCTACTGGTGCAAGTACCATAGCTTCAGCCTGATAATATGAAGTCAACAAAGAAAATAAAGCAACTATCAAAACCCACCATCCAACATTACTAATACCATTTTTCATTCCTTTAAGACCATTATGAAATAAATTAAGAGCTGTGAAACCAAAGAAAGCATAAAATAAAGCCGAAAAAGCGATAAAGCTTTCTACTTGCATGTTTAAATCAGAAAGAAGATATCTATTAAGAGTAGCTGCAAAAGCATAAATAACTAAAGCAATTAATACATATCTAAGATATTTCTTTTTAAATAACATTTTGAAAGGATCAAAAATTCTTTGATGATTCTTAGATTCTAATATATAAGCACCTACTATCAATAAAGCTATACCGCTCATTTGTACATAACTTAATTTTTCTCCAAGAAAAATAAATGCTGATAAAGCCGCAAAACCAGGACCTAATACCCACAAAGACATTACAGTTCCAACATCAGTATGCCTCATGCTTTTATGCATAAATATGGAACCCATAACTGATAAGAGCGTTGCTATAAATACCAAAGCAAGAACTTTAAAATTTATTATATCATAATCTACAAAAAAGAATAATGGGGCTGAGACCACAAGAAAAAACAATCCAAAAACAGCAGTAAACTCCATAGCATGTTCTTTATATAATATTTTTTTAGAAATTAAAGACTCAAAAGCTGTAAAAACAGTTGCTATAAGAATAAATATTACCCACTGCTCCATTTTATTTCTTACCCTTTATCTTCTCGGCTAATTTAGCTAAATCTTTATCATCTGCCCTCTTATAATCGTGACTTGAAATATATCCTTCATATTTTTCAAAGTATTTATCAATATTAGATTTAAGAGGTTTCCACTTCTTCACATCTTTTGTTCCATGCATTGGAAATAATTTAACATGTATATGATCAACACCAAAACCTTCGAATATTAATCCAGTTCTTCCAACATCCTCCAACTTATTGTCAATTAATTTAGCAACTTTCTTACTAGCGATTATCAAATCTTTCAATACATTATCCTCTAAATCTCCAAAATAACTAGAGTAATGTTTTTTTGGTATTACAACACTAAATCCTTCAGTATTAGGAAATATAGATAAAAAAGCCAAATGCTTATCATCTTCCCAAATCTTAAAACTAGGTATTTTCCCTGCAACAATCTCACAGAAAATACACTTATCACTCATTACTTCCCATCTCCTCGGACAAATCAATCTTATTACTAAATACTGAATTATAAAATTTTTGTTTCATAATTTCTCTATTAACTTTCTCTCTCTTCAAATCTAAAGGTAACAATTTATGAAACCACCTTAAACTTTTCTTCTCTCCAGTGATAGCTCCGGATAAATCATTTATCTCTCTTGAAAATTTACTATTTCTATTGTAAATACTCATAGGTATTCTTGTAAATACTGATTTTACATGATCTCCTTCATCAGGAATTTTCGCAACCACAGGAATTCCAGATATGTTCTCAATCTCCTTAACACTCATTTCATAATCTGGATTTCTTATTTTATTTAATATCAATCCAGCAATTGGCTTACCTCTATTTCTAGCTAATTCAGCAGCTTTCAAACTACACGAAAGAGTAGGATAATCTCCAGTTGTAACAACAAATAAAGCATCTGAAGCCACCATAGCACTCAAAACCTCATCATTCAAATTAGGAGAAGAATCAATCACTACATAATCATAATTGTTTTTTATCTTGTTTATTCTATCTTTCAACTTCATACAATCAATTTCACCATGATGTAAATAACTTCCAGGAATAACATCAACACCATACTTACTATGTATTGCACTCTCAATTCTTACCTTTCCAGCCAAAACCTCATGAATTGTCTTCTCAGGTTCAACAATATCCATATGTAATCCTAAATTAGGAGCAGAATAATTTGCATCAACCAACAAAACTCTTTTACCATAATTATTAACCAAATCAGTAGCAAGCGAACTAGCTACACTAGTCTTGCCTACTCCTCCTTTTATAGAAATTATTCCTAATGTCTTGCTCATCTTTTCCTCTTGAAAGTTGTAAGTTTAAAGTAGTATAAAAGCGTTTCTAAATTTAATTATGACTTTAGGAGTTCAGAAGAACCTTGGTTCTTGAATGGACCTGCCGAGAATCGAACTCGGATCTCTTCCATGCCATGGAAAAATTCTACCATTGAAACACAGGCCCTTAAATCAAAAAAACGATGTGTTAGACACTCGTTTTTAGGATGCTCAAGGAACTAACACGCCTTAAAAGGCAGGTTTTTCTTTCAAGTTCCTTGACACAATTAGAAAAAATTAGCATTATAAATTTATCATTCTAACAAAAGAAGTAAACACATTACTGCAATACCTGCCACAAATGCAATCAACTGTAAAATATTTCTTGAGAACTTATGGGAATGTTTATGTAATTCAGGAATTAAATCACTACTTGCAATATAAATGAATCCTCCTGCAGCTATCGGAACCAATATAAATTCTATGCTTTCCATAAATCCTTGAACAAAGAAAACTAGCAAAGCTCCAACCAAAGCTAAAAGCGCAGAAAGGAAATTAGCAAACAATGCTTTACCTTTAGAAAATCCTCCATGTAATAAAACTGCGAAATCTCCTATCTCCTGAGGTATTTCATGTAAGACTACAGCAATAGTTGTAGCTAAACCTGCTTCAAAGCTTATCAAGTAACTTGCAGCAATAATCGTTCCATCAATAAAATTATGTAAACCATCACCTACTAAGTTAGTATAGGTAAAAGGATGTATATGTTTCTTATCGCTTATAATTTCAGTATGACAATGATTCCAATGAATTAGCTTTTCAAGGATAAAAAATATTAATATACCTCCAAGAATTGAAAAGCTAATACTTAAGGTCAGGCCGTTCTTCTCTACAACTTCTGGAAGTAAATGTATGAATGCATCACCAAGCAAAGCACCTGCACTAAAACTTATAAGATAAATTAAAACCTTGCTCAGCTTTTCATGCTTCACACTTAACCCAATAACTCCGACTAAACTGACTAAGCTAACAATTAACACACTAACAATCGTATAAAAAAAAGCGCCACTTATTTGCATAATCAAGTTAACTAAAGCTAATTTAAAAACCTAATTGATTGTAATTATCAATAAGAAAATGGCTAAACTATCAAGAAATACTATTCAAAAGCAGATAATTAGAAAAGAAATAGAAAATCAGCCCTCTTTCTTTACGGGGGAAGACTTATTTAAAAAAATAAAGATAAAAAATCCTGAAATAGGCATAGCCACGATATATCGTTTCCTTAAAGAATTAAGGAATAAAAGAGAGATACACCACTATTTATGCAATAGAAAAACTCTCTACTCTCTATCAAAAAAGAATCACTGCCATTTTATCTGTGAAAAATGCGGAAAAACAGAGCATATAGATATAGACAAAATAGACTTCTTAAAAAACAATATATCTGGAGAGATTTGCCACTTTCAAATCGATATAACTGGAATTTGTGATAAATGTAAAAAATAAATCTTACTTCTTAAACAAACCTTTATGGTTTATACTTCTAACAACTATAAAATAAACAAGTGCTCCAATCCAACTTCCAAATACAATCACAACTAACCATATTATTTTTTCAACATCATTTTGGAAACTTCTTTTTGCACAATCTACTATCATCCAAAGCCAGAAAAGAACTACTAATATTCCTAATATCATCATAAGTCCAAATCCAGCTGCCATAAAAGGAAACCAAAATATACTATCCATCATATTTATTACATGTAAAAGAAGTATATAAAACTAACTCAGTTCATTTTCAACCCAATTAAAATATTCTCTATTGGACTTAACATCTAACTTTATTATACATGGAATTTCATAAGAATGTAATTTCTTTATCTCTTTAACACAACCAACAAAATTCTTATTATTAGTTTTAGCAAGCATAACAATTTCCTTAGAATTCTTTATTTTACCTTTCCAATTATATAAACTCTTAATTGGAAATAAATTAGAGCATGCAATTAATTTCATTTTTAACAAATGTCTAGAAATTTTATCAGCTTCTTTATTATTCTTGCAAGGACAATAAATCAAAATCATTTTTCTTTAACTCTAGTCTCAACCTTCTTACCAAAATCCAAAACATTTTTCCCTTCATTTACAACTTTCCACATTACCTCTCTTAAATCTTTAATCTTAACTCTAACCTGTTGTGTCGTATCTCTATCTCTTATTGTAACACTTTCATCTTTCAAAGTTTCTTCATCAATTGTAATGCACATAGGAGTTCCAATCTCATCATTTCTTGCATATCTCTTTCCAATGCTTCCAGACTTATCATAATTTACATTCCACTCTTCTCTTAAGTCTTTTACAATTTTCTCAGCAATTAATTCATACTCTTCACTTTTAATTATTGGAAAAACTGCTGCTTTCACTGGAGCATATCTTGCAGGCAATCTTAAAACAATATTCTCTCTCTTAGCATCTTTATGATACGCTTTACAAAGCATAGCGAGAAAAACTCTATCCATTCCGAAAGTAGGTTCAATTACCTTCGGTAAAATCATCTTTTTACTCTTTTCATCAAAAATCTCAAAATTTGCACCAGATTCTTTTGCATGCTGTCCTAAATCATATTGACCACGATTAGCATTACCTCCAACTTCCTTACTTCCAAAAGGATATTCATAATCTAAATCAAAAGTTGCAGAAGAATAATGACTAAGTTCATCTTTCATATGCTCTCTAATTTTTATTTCTTTTTCCAATCCAAGTCTCTTAAACCATAAAACTTGTTCAGCTAGCCAATAAGCATGCCATTCATCTAATTTATTTTCTTTTACCATTTCTCCAATTGTAATTTCTTTAAGATTATTTTTTCCTTTTACCTGATTTTCAGCATCAAGCAATCTAAGCTTAACATTTTTATGCTCACTATCTAATAAATTACAATTCTTTTCTTCTGGATGAATGAAAAATTCAAATTCTCCAATTGTTAACTCTCTTAATCTAAAAATAAAATCTCTAGGAGCAATCTCATTTCTAAAGCATCTTCCAACTTGTAAAATTCCAAAAGGTAATTGCTTTCTTGCAGTTTCATGAACCAACTTAAAATCCATAAACATTGCTTGTGCAGTCTCTCCACGCAAATAAGCATCAACAGGATTCAAAGCTCCAACACTCGTCTTAAACATTAAATTAAATTCTCCCTGCGATTCATATTCGCCACCACATTCACACTTAACTTTTCCAAGTTCAGATTTATCTATCTTAGTAGCTTTTTTACATTTTTTACAAGTAACTGCGATATCTGAAAAAGAAGCCAAATGTCCAGAAGCCTTCCAAGTTTTAGGATGAGAAATAATTGAAGCTTCTATTCCCACCATATTATCTTTCTGATGAACAAAAAACTTCCAAAAGTCTTGCTTGATATTATTAAATAATTCTGAACCTAACGGACCATAATCCCAAAATCCTGAAAAACCTCCATAAACCTCACTACTTCTAAAAACGAATCCCTTTCTCTTACAAAAAACAGCCAATTCTTCAATTGTTAATTCACTGGATTCTTTCTTTTCCATATTTTCTTTTGATTGACTTTTATCCATATTATTTAACTCAACAACTTCCACCTTTAAATCTTTCTTCTCAGGTATTTTCAAAAATAAGTTAGCCTTTTTTTCAGCTTCAACTTTATCTTTCCCTAAATAAGCAATCGTCCGCGCCTTAACTTTGTTTCCAGTTCTAACACTTTCTCTTAAGTAAAAGTATTCATTTCCATTTATTTTTTTCTTAACTATGAATGCCATCAACAATCCTCCAAAGACATAACAATAAATCCTTTTTCATTAACTTATTTTTGACTAAAAAAAGTCAAATCTTTAGATCTTAAAAAATAGCTAATCTTCTTTCTAAGCTTTCTTCCAGTGTATTTTTTATTAATTTCATCCCATTCTTCTAGAATAAGAAAATCTCCTTCTTTAACTCCTTTAAAATCTTCATCATTTAATCTAATTTCAAACTTCTTTTTACCACTTAAAAGATTCTCAAAGAAACCTTTCAAAATTTTCTTTTTTATCTCCATGAATTAGGCACTACTTATAAATTTATAAATCTTCCCAATTACCCACTACATAAACTTAAAAAATAAACAAATTAGGCACTACTTTACCTTTCTAATTACATAAATAGTAAGTATTATTTTACATATTAGATAAGATTTATAAGCTCTTTTACATATAAGATAAGTAATGGGAAGGGCTCACCTTGCTAGACGTAGGATTGTTAGTTACGAAAGCAGAATTAAGACTTGTGAAGGTTATAGAAAGCACTTTGTAAATCAATTACAAGTACTAAAAAATAAATGTCTTAACCGAGAAATTTCTTACGAAGAATACGAAAATTTAGCTTCAAAAAAACAAGGCGAAAAGACCTTTGAAGAATGGATTAAATATTACGACAACTATATTTTAGAATGTAAAAATATAATTGAAAGCGAAAGAGGTATAATAAAAAGAAGCAATATAATTTCTTCTCTCGCAAGTTTCTTTTTTATTTCCATTTTCATATTATTATTTGCAACGCAAGGCGGGAAAATAATTGGTTTCGCTACGCAAGATAACTCTCAAACTTATACTGAAGATATAAATCTTAATTTAGGAAATTCTTCAAGTTATGCCTGGCAAATAAAGAATCTAGGTCAATTAACTTCTCTAAAGATTTCTGGAAAAATGTTGGATTCTGGTTCAGCAAAAATATACTTAGATGACATTTTGATTCTTGATTCAAATTCTCTCAAAGCCGAAAAAAATAAAAATAGTTTCTTAACAGGTTTCGCAGTTCAAACAGGCTACAATTCTGAAGTAACTGAAGACATCACAAATCCCACTCAAACCAAGGAGAAGGAGGTAGATAGCCCAAAAGAGGAAGTGAGCCCTTCCCCAAGCGACTCTACCTCCGCTCCTAATGAGATTTTAAATGAGATAACTTTCACAGATTACTGTCAAGATACTTGCGACTTAGAAAATTTAAACTTAAACAAATCAATCTACACAATAAGAATAGAATTAGACAATTCTGAAATAAACATCGATTCATTAAACTATCAAATAATAGAATTAGACAATATTGAGCAAGAACTCAACCAAACAGAAGATTTACTAAACAACTCAGAAATCTTAAACCTTACAGATACATTTAACCAAACACAAACAAACGAAACAATACTAAATGAAACTATATCTAATATAACTGAAATATCAAATTCCACCTTAAAACTAATAAAAGAAATACCTACTCAAAGAATATCAATAAACCAAACAATTAATCTCACTCTGACTGATTACTTTGAAAATTCTTACTTCTATGAATTTATAGGTAATAATCTAAACTCTTCCATCACTGGAGACATCATATCATTAACTCCTTTAGAAAACTTCAAAGGTGCAACAAAGGGAAAGATAATTGCCTACAGAGAAAATGAAAGTCTAGAAAGCAATGAATTCCTAGTTTTAATCTCTTCTAACACAGTCAGCATTTCAACAACAAGAAGTAAAATAACTGTTGGAGAACCAGTCAAATGGGAAAAGAATATTTCATTTGATGATGTAGAAAACTTAACTCTTTCTTTGCCTGAAAATGCTGAAAATATCAAAGTCACTGAAACTTCCAAAGAAGAAAATTCTCAAAGAGTTTCAAATACAATAACTGGTAATGTAATAAGTAATTTCAACTCGAACAAACCTAGCTTCTTCAAAAACTTCTTTAATAAATTAAGAAGCGCATTCACAGGATATGCTATATCTGACTCTTCAGAACAAGTCAATCCTGAAGTTAATATAATTCTTGATGACAATTCCAAGGATTATACAATTGAATACGAAACCGAAGCTCCAACTTCACAAGAAAAAGAAACTGAAGCAGGAAAAGAAATCTTAATTTCTGGTCCAGATTCTTTACATTACACAGACGTAATAGCTTCAACAAATATACCAAATTCTATTCCGATTAGCTCTTCTGAAAACATTAAGCTTTTCTGGCACAACTATGAAAACAATTCAATTCAATTAAAAGAAGTTAATAATATTTCAGAAACAAATCTAATAGAAAACTCTGAAATACCAGTTTCAAACATACCTTACATCAATTTAGAAAATAATTTTACAAATTTAACAAACTCAATACAAAACCAAAATTACATTCTACAGGAAATGCCTTTTGATTCTTACGACTTAGATGGAAATGGAAACCTTGATTACATTGAATGGGTAGTTCCACATTTATCAAATCAAACATTCACTCTTATTTTCTCAAGAGAAAATAGTTCAACACCTGGAAATAATATTAGCATCGAAGGCTTAGCCAATTCCCAATATTCCCACTTATCTACTGATAAAACATCTTCTGTTCATGAAATAAGCGATAATATAATTGCCTACTATCCTTTTGACAAAGATGATGCAACCACTTCATATGATTTTGCAAATAATTACAATGGTACATTTATAGCTAACAATATAACTAACTCAACAAACTGTGTAATTAATAATTGCTTCCAATTAAACGGAGCAGGGGATTATATAAGTGTAGACCTTATTCCTATAGACTGGACAAATAGAAACTGGTCAGCGAGTGTCTGGGCAAGACTAGATGCAGATGCAGCTGCCGGAATAGGTATCTTTACAAATAGACCTGGAAATGCTGAATGGGTTACTTTAGGTTATACCTCTCAAAATTTTATAGGAGTTGAACTGGGTAATGGTATAGGTCAAATAGATACAACTATAAATCCTGCAGGGACTGGCTGGCAATATTATACTTTAGTAAAAAATGATTCGGGTCTGGGCCTATACATAAACACAACATATTATCATTTAACAAACACTCCTGGAAGCATAGGAGCTCCAGACACATTGATAAGTATTGGTGACTGGTTTAACGGTGGTCAAACCTGGAAAGGAGCCATTGATGAATTTATGTTCCTAAACATTTCATTAAATGATACCCAAGTTTCTCAAATATATCAAAACACTTCAAGAAGATATGTCTCATCAGGTATTCAGGAAATAAGAGCTTTCAACATAACCTCAAATGTAAATAATTTCAACCTTTCTCTTCAAAACTATAATAGAAAATTTGGAACCAATATCAGCGCTAGAATAGGAACTTGGGACATTTCATATGACTACAACACTTCAGATATAGATTCATCTTTAAATTTGCTTGGAGCATATTTCAATTTTGATAATCGTTCAAATTTAAATGAAAATCAAACTCTTGCAGTAGACAGAAGAAGTCTTCACAACGGGACAATAATTGGAGGCAACACAACAATAACTGATTCTGTTTATGACAGAGCATTGCAATTTGACGGCTCAGGAGATTATGTTAACGTTCCGGCTTCTTCAGATTCAAGACTTAACTTAATGACTCAAGGGACACTAATGGCTTGGATAAAACCTTCCTCTTTAGGCGCACAAAGAGAAGGAATAATTGAAAGGACAACAAACAGTTACGCTTTTGGAATTGATACTGCTCAAGCTATAAGCTGTGGAAAATATGGAATAGATGAATTACTTGGCGGAACAGTCACTGCAGGTGTCTGGCAGCATGTTGTGTGTACAATAAATGCAGGTAATGTTACAATATATTTAGATGGTTCAGTTGTTGCTTCAGATACAAAAGCAACTTGGGACTCTTCATCAACAGCAGTAAAAATAGGAACAGATGGAGTATCTCCTGGCGCAACAGCAAAAGATTTCCAAGGATCAATCGACGAAGTTATGATTTTCAATCGTTCTTTAACAGCTGGAGAAGTTTCAGAGATTTATGTTAAAGGACGTGCACTCTGGACTTTTACAGACTATCAAAACATTACTGCAAGAAATAGTAACGATAACTGGTCATTAAACAATTTTACAATTCCCACAACAGCAACTCATGTCCTTCCAAACTTTCTTTTAACATCAGATTCAAATAGATTCTTCACTCCGATACTGCAAGCAACAACAACAAATCCTGCTAATGCAACAACAGACTATCTAATAACACCAGACACAACCTCACCAGTAATAACAATAAACTTCCCAGCCAACACTACTTACAGCACAATTCATCTACCTCTAATGTTCAATGTGAGCTTGAATGAGCAAGGTTCAGCAAAATATTCTTTAGATAATGGATTGAATAATTATACTCTTCTAAATTCTACTGGAGGAACAATAGGATCAATGCTTAACAGAAGCAATGGAAGCATAGCTGCAGGAAGCTACACTTTCAAAGTTTATGCTAATGACACTGCTGGAAATAATAACAATACAGCGAATGTTACATTCAGTATAGACTTAACAAGCCCAATTGTTACAATAATAAATCCACAGACTGCATTTTACAATTCATCCTCTATAACTTTCAATGTAAGTCTGAATGAAAATGGTTCTGTTAGATATTCATTAGATAATGGATTAACAAACTATTCTATGACTGGAAATGCATCCGGAACAGGCTTCAATGCAACAAATACTTCAATAGCTGATGGAACATATAACTTCAAAGTATATTCAAATGATACTGCTGGAAATACTAATTTAACATCAAATATTACTTTCTATGTAGATACAACAAAACCTGCAATTTCATTTATAGGAAATACTCCTGCAGATGCTTCTTCGCAATCAGCAACAGCAATAGTAGTAAATGTTTCATCTAATGGTTCATTGTCAGGCTTATCAGACCCAGACCACTATGTCGTAACAAACTTTGACAATTCACTTGTAGGCTGGTGGACAATGGATGATTTAAATGCGAGCAGCGATCCCATTGATTTAACTGGAATAAATAATGGTTCTGCTAAAAATGGAGCTTCACAGAACTCAAGCCAAGGTTCTGGAAGATTCGGAAAAAGTTTTGTATTTGATGGTGGCGATGATTGGGTTAGCGTCCCCGCTATTTCCCTTGCTCCTCCACAAGAATTTACTTTTTCTTTTTGGATAAAAAGAAATGAATTAACATCTAATAACTGGAAAACTTTAATAGGTTTCGGAGGAGGAGATGGTATTTTTATTACTCAAACTACAAATAAACTCTATTTTGAGAGTTCTTCGCCAACTACGTACACCGATCTCACGATTGATACTACTAATTGGTTTCATATAGTTATAAGTCAGAATAGCAGTAATGTAAGTAGTGCTTATTTAAATGGTATTAAATCTAGTATTAATCCAACAAGAACATCGAGTTTTAATGTCATATCTATCAACAGCCCAGGAAGAGCAGTGGAGTATTTCAATGGTTCGATGGATGAAATTATGATTTTCAATAGATCTTTATCCTTAGCAGAAATAAAGTCATTATACAATGCTTCTGCAAATAAATATTATAATAACTTCACAAACCTATCAACTGGTTCCCATTCATTCACATCTTATGCAGTTGATTCAGCAGCAAATAGAAACAGCAGATCAAGAACTGTAACAATAAGTTCAGGTAATACTGCACCAGTTATAACAAATGTTACTATCTCTTCCTCATTCTCAATAACTGAAAACTCTTTCACTTCTGCAAAATTAAACTTTACAGTCTATGATGCTGACGGTTTTACAGATATAAATGGAAGCAACGCTAAAGCTTCATTTAATAGAACTCTTGAAACAACAAGAAAAGATCCTTCATGTATAAACACTGCTAATTGGTCAACAAACTATGCTAATTTCTCATGTACAGTTAATATATGGTATTTTGATGGTTCTGGTGATTGGACAGTTAATGCATCTATCGGCGATTTAAGCAGTGCGAATGCAGTTAATCAAACTGGATTATTCACTCTAGGTCAAACTTCAGCATTTGTAACTAGTCCGGGTAATTTAACATTTGGAACATTATCTAGGGGGGCATCTAACCAAACAGCATCAAACGATCCTCTTCTTTTGAATAATACTGGTAACAAGAACATTACTGCAGGTAATGTTCAGATTAATGCAACAGACTTGATAGGAGAAACGAATGCAGCCTATAGAATCTATGCGGCTAATATCTCTGTAGGAATCTTCACTGGAAGCAATAAAGAATGCGATATTGGAATTAATGGGAACGCTTCAAGTATGAATAAAAGCTATTTTAACGCCGTAAACCAATCTATTCTTCTTGTAGGTAATCATTCTACTAATGATGGTTCAACAGGCCAAGAACAATTGTACTTCTGCATAAGAACAATTGGAACTGAAAACATAGGACAAGCGTATTCTACAAACACCACTCAAGGTCCTTGGACAATAAAAATATTAGCAGTAGCATTTGCATTTGGCTCTCTTTCAAGAAAGAAGAAGAAAATAACTAAAGATAAATTGCTAAAAGCATTATTAATAACTAAAACAGAAATAACAATTAAAGAATCAGTTCCACAATCTGAAGTAATAAATATCTTATTTGAAGAAATACAAAAGAAATACTCCATTACCAAACAAGAATTACTTCAAATTATAAATGAAAATATAAATGATACTATTCCTGTAAGTATATTTACAAAAGGTCTTGGAGGATTAGAAGCAGTATGTAAATATCTTAAAGAAAACAAAGGTCTAAGTTATGTGGAAATTGCTAGATTGTTGAATAGAGATCAAAGAACTATCTGGACTGCATATAATAAAGCGAGTAAAAAGATAAGTTATAGCTTAGAGATAAATGAAAACACTCCATTACTTCCACTTTCATTCATTGGAAATAGAGATCATACTATAATTGAATCATCTATAATATATCTTAAAGAAAAAGGTCTAAAATATGTGGAAATTGCTAAGTTATTGAATAGGGATCAAAGAAATATTTGGACAACATACAAAAAAGCAACAGAAAATAGAGAAGAAAAAGAATACATCGCACCACAGTAAGGTTTAAATATAAAAATATGTGATTAATGGAGTGATGGAAAACAAAAAAAGAGGAGCTAGTTTTATTTTTGGATTTTTACTATTTTCAATTTTAATGATTTCATTCGTTTCAGCAGATTTATCAGATTTTTTTAGTTCTATAACGGGTAGAGCAACAAGTCAAAATGTTGGATTAAATATTAGCATAGCAGGTACTCCTCCAAATATAACTATGGTGATTATTAATGCAGCTCCTTCTATTACTGAAAATGGAGTTACATTAGTAATGTTAAATTTCACTGTACACGATGTAGATGGTTTTACCAATATTAATGGAACTAACGCTAAAGCACAGTTCAATAAAACAAATGAAGTAACTAGACAATCAAATTCAACTGGTTGCGTAGGCACTGCTAATTTTTCAACCGACTATGCAAACTTTACTTGTTCTATAGCAATTAACTATTTTGACGCATCTGGACTTTGGTCTGTTAATGTGTCTGCAGGAGACTTAAGTAGTACAAACGTAGTTAATCATACAGCAACATTCACTCTTGGTCAAACTTCTGCCTTTGTATCTAGTCCAGGTAACTTGACTTTCGCAACACTATCTAGAGGTTCATCTAACCAGACTTCAAATAACGATCCTCTTCTTTTAAACAACACAGGTAACAAGAACATTACTGCAGGTAATGTTCAAATTAACGCAACAGACTTGATAGGAGAAACAAACGCAGTATATGGTATTTGGGCTGCTAATATATCTGTAGGAGTTACAACTGGAAGTAGTGGAGAATGTGATATTTCTGGCGGATTAAACAACGCAACTAGTATGAATAAAAGCATATTTACTAGTATAAATCAATCAAGACTCCTTATAGGAAATCATTCTGCTAATGATGGTTCAACAGGTCAAGAACAGCTATACTTCTGTATAAGAACAATTGGAACTGAAATAATCTCTCAAGCTTATACAACAAATACTACTCAAGGTCCTTGGACAATTAAAATAGTTTAAAAATGGAAATCAATAAATCAATAAATCTTGCATTGTTTTCTCTTTTAGCTCTAGCTTTAACACTCTCATTTGTTTCAGCATCAGGAGTCACTTCATTTTACTGGGATGGAGATAACGAAAGACCACTTTACCTTCAACCAGGAGAATCAAAGGAAATATTTTTTGAATTGCAGAACATGGTTGGGACTGATGATCTTAATTTTAAAGTAAGTATAACTAAAGGAGCTGAATTTATTGAATTAATTGATTCAAATGAAGTTTACAATGTCCCAGCACAAACTCAAAACATCAAAGTAAATATAAAAGTTACTATGCCTGCAACAGCCAAAATAGGAGAGAGACATAATGTTATCTTATCTTTCTCAGCAGTAAACCCTTCAGCCTCTGGATTTAGCTTAGGAAGCGTATTTGACAAGTCATTCGATATAGTAGTGCCAACAGAAAAAACAATCATAGAAGAAAAACCAGTAAAATCTAATAATTCTTATATTTACATGTTAGTGGGAATAATAATTTTGATTGCAATAATTATTTGGTTTGTTAGAAAGTCAAAGAATAAATAATTATATTCTATTCTAAACACATTTAAATATAAATGGCCTCATAAAAAGATATGAAACAATATACTAATTGTCTGATAATATTACTATTGATTATAATATTATCTACAAATTCATCTAGTATCTCTTCTTCAAATAATACTATTACTGGAAAGGCCATTACGGGCAAAGCAACAGTACAATATGCTTCTATATCTGTTCAAATTACTGCTCTTTTACCAAATACTGCTCTAATAAGCCCGAGAAACGTGACTTATTTTACGAAAGAGAACATCCTTCTAAATTATACTTCAGTTAATGAAATGGCTTTTTGGTATGCTTTAGATGGTGGTACAAACATAACTATCACTGCTCCGATTTTATTTAATATATCTTCAAATGGCGCTCATTCCCTACGCATCTATGCCAATGATACTGATAATAATGTTGTTGTTAAAAATATTAATTTTACAATAAATAATACTAGATTTAATGTTAGTTATAATGAATTTATAACTGAAGGAGAAACAACTGATTTTTATGACTACGGTTATGAAGAAATTCAAAATTTAAGCAATATATCTTTAGAAAAAAGCAATTTTGGGAAGATTAATTTCCAGGAAACAATCAATCTTACACAATGCTCTAATAACTTATGCGACCTATCAAATAATGTGAATATAAGTTTTAATAGAATTGAATTAAACTCCTCAGCCTTGCCTAACTTCAACAAATCGGCAATTCTAACGCTATATAACTTAACTTTTTCAAACCCGAGAATACTAAAAGATGGGTCTTTATGTTCATCAAGTGAATGTGCAAAGATAACTTATTCTTCAGGAACATTAACCTTTAATGTAACTTCATTCTCGACATATTCTGCAGAAGAAACTACTTCATCTTCAGGAAGTGGAGATTCAGGAGGAAGTAGCTCCTCTAGCAGCAGTTCTGGTAGTTCTTCAGAGGGTTCTGGAGCAGGAGGAATAGCACAAAACCCTCCATTTACAGTCCAACCAGATAATCTAGCTGTTAATTTAAAGAAAGGAGAATTAACTAAATATAATTTAACTATAATTAATTCCAACAGATCAGATATTTCTATCGAATTATCCTCCAACTTAGAAAATATACTGGTAATTAATGAAAAATCATTTAACTTAACAAAAGGGCAATCAAAAGAGATTAACTTAAATTTCATAGCTGGTGAAAACTTATCAGAAGATAACTACATAGGAAATATACTAATAAAATCTAGAATTGCAGATATTAGTGTACCGGTTTCTATAACTATCAGTTCGGTAAAGTCTTTATTTGATGTTAAAATAAGTATCAAAAATAGCCATCTTACTGCATCTCCTGGAGAAGACCTTATCTCTTCATTAAAATTATATAATTTAGGTGAAAAAGAAACTCAAGTTAAAGCAACTTACTACCTCAAAGATCAGTATAATAAAATCATACTAACTGAAAATGAAACTCTCTATGTAAATAAAGAATTATCTTTAGAAAAGGTATTCAAACTTCCAGATAATGTTAGGTCTGGGCAGCATATATTATATGTGACCATTGAATATGACCAAGAAATTGCTAGCAGTAGTGTCTGGTTTACAGTCAAAAGTCAAAAGGAGATAACTCTGGAGAGATTAAAAATACCTCTCCTAACCATTATTTCCCTTATAATAATCGGATTAATACTAATAAGAATTCTAAAGAAAAAATAAAATAATATTTAAAAGTATAAAAAATAAAAGTGTGAAGTTACTTCAATCCGCCCATTCTACAAACAGTTGTTCCGCAGTCAGGACACTTTCCTTTTGCAATTTTAGTGCCTTTTGAAGTCTTAGATTCTACAGGATTCTTGATGTCAACTTTCTTCTTGCACTTTACGCAATAACCTTGTGTTGCCATTTTAACCTCCTTATACCTTCCTATATAGAGATAAAATTCCACCCTTATAAACTTATTCACTCGAGAAAATAGGAGATATAAGCTTAAAAAGAGGTAAATGATGAATTTTTATGGTTCTGACATTTAATCAGATTCATAGAAAAGCTTTAGAAAATGGAAGAGTTATCGAACAAAAAAAAGCTTTAGAAATTCTAAAAGATATAGAAATACTCTCAAGAAGAGTAGGAACGCATATAAAATTAGACAATAAGCAATTGAAAGTAGAGTTATCTGGAGGTTTAGCAATCCCTCTAACTATCTCTCAAAGTCCAGATATTTCTAAATTTTTAGGTCTTCCGGTTGAACAAAAAGGAATTTATAGAAATCATAATGCATTTCATTTGAGTATGTATGCTCCAGAACTTTTAAATCTTGAAAGAGTTTTAACAAATCCTTCTCATACTCCAAGTAAATATACCTTAGTAACTCACTTATTTAGTACTGGTTTAAAAGCAATACATTGGAAAGTTGATAGATATGAAAAAATAACTGCAAAGCAAGCTATTGATGAAAAAGTCCATAATTTAAGGTTTGTAGAAATAGATAAAGCGGGAGATATCCTCTGGCCTCATAAAACAAGACTAAGCTATCTTGATGTTTATCCATTTTTCTATGAAACAAGAGAAGGAAAAAAAGTAACTCCCTGGCATAATAATCAGTTTGCAATAATGGAAGATCATAAAATTTTATCAGCTAGTGAAGTAAAAGTAACTTCTTGGGATAAACAAGATTTAAGCCTACCGGCAAGTCTGTACTCACCAATTGAATTAAAAATAGGTTACTTCACAATCAGAATCGCAGGGTTACCTTGGATAAGACTAGTAAAGGAAAAAAGGAAAAAACAAGATGATGTAGATAGACATGATCTTGGAATAATTGATAGATATCTTAATATACAAAAAGCACAGGGAGGGAATTGAACCCCCGAATACTCGGGTTGCAGCCGAGCGCGTTAACCACTTCGCCACCTGTGCGTACATCTGAGTTTAATACTAATGACTTATAAATATTTACTCCAAGCATAAAAGCAAGAGATATTCAAATCCTATAAAACGAAGCGCTCCCGACAGGATTTGAACCTGCGACCCTCAGATTAGAAGTCTGATGCTCTATCCAGGCTGAGCTACGGGAGCATAGCCTAACTCTATAATCACAAAAAGACGTTATTTAAAACTTTAGCTTCCTTGAAGCTAAATGGGCTAAAGATTATTTATAATCTTTAGAATTACCTATATGCTTAATGATGTATAGATATGAACCTATCATTACCATTATTAGAAATCTTCTTTCCCAGCCTATAAGAATAAATTGCTCTTACACAATAAAATAAAACTGCCAAAGCAATAAACATAATAAAAAAGTAATTTGTTGCAGTGATTTTATCTTCTCCTATTGTACTACCAGTAATACTTCCCGATGAGACAGTAATAGGAACTCTAGCTCTTCGCTCATTAATTCCATCATCTGCTAATATTGTGAGAAATAAACTATCTTTTACCTCTTTATTAAATGGAATTGATAATGTATAATCCATTTCCTTTCCAGCTTGAAGAATTACGCTTTCCCTTCCAGATTTGATTACCTTTGTAGCTTCATCATGGATAAAATAATTTATTTCTAATTCATGATTATCACCAGAATTATCTTTAATACTATAACTAACATCGATAAAGTTAGACCTAATATCATAACTATTTATATCTAAAGAAAAACCCTCTCCAACATCTTTACTATCGCTCAGCTTTAATCTAGCATCCTGAACTATAGAACCAGTAAAACCTTGTTCAGTATTTAACTGAATGAAAAAAATAGCTCCAGTAAATAACATAAGGCCTAAAAATATAGCTATAACTCTTTCTCTTACCATTATTATAAATAGATTAAGTTTCTTATAAACCTTATGCGTAAGCATCTCGGAATCTATATAAAAGCTAGTTTCTTAATTCAATAATGGAAGATATAAAAGTAACCTTCTTAGGAACAGGAAGCGCGGTGCCTAGTCCTACAAGAAACCACACAGCAATCTTAGCTCAACTACTAAATGAATCAATTCTAATTGATTGTGGAGAAGGAACTCAGATTCAATTTAGAAAAGCAGCCATTAGTCCTCATAAACTAACAAAACTACTTATCACACACTGGCACGGAGACCACATCCTAGGAATCCCAGGTTTATTTCAAACACTAGCATTATCAGATTATTCAAAGACATTAGAGATATATGGACCAAAAGGCTCAAAAGATTTTATGAATAGCATTAACATTCTTTTAGGACATCATAAAATAGCATATAAATTGCACGAAGTAAATCCTGGCAAGATATTTGAAAATGAAAACTACTTTATTGAAGCTTCTGCTATGTCTCATGGCACTCCTTCTCTAGCATATTCTATAGTTTTAAAAGACAAATTAAGACTAGACAAAAACAAGCTAAAAAAGCTAAAAATTCCAAATTCTCCAATAATGAGGGAATTATTGAAAGGAAAAAACATAAAGATAGAAAATAAAACAATTAAATCTAAGCAAGTAACTTACAAAGAAAAAGGAAAGAAATTAACAATTATTCTAGACACTCTATTCAATAAAAATGCCATAAGTATTGCAAAAGATTCAGACCTACTGATAGCTGAATCAAGCTTTTTAGAAAGTTCGGAAAAAGGAGCAAAACTAGCAAATGATTACAAACACTTAACTGCAAAACAGTCAGCAACTATAGCGAAACAATCAAAATCAAAGAAATTAATTTTAACACATATTTCTGAAAGACACAGTAATGATTCACAACCACTAAAAGAAGAAGCAAAGAAAGTCTTCAAAAACACTGAAATCGCACATGACCTGGAAGTCATTACTATTTAAAATAATTATCTTGGAAGTCTTTAGGCAAACTCTCTAAAGGAGTTTTAGTCAATTTCGCGGCAAATTGATGCAAATATCTTTCTTCATTATAATCCCTGCTCATCATATCTAATTTATCTGGAAAATAAATAAAATTATTAACAACGGCCAAAGCAGGTACAATTACATGACCTAATTCGTGTGCTAATACATATTCTCTTAACCTGGATTTAAGAGAAAGGCGAATAATACCGAAAAGTTCTCCAGAATGGTTGCTAATATATCCCCATTCTTCTCTAAAATCTGCTTCATCTTGAATAATAAATCCGATATGGCTTCCTAACTTGGAAAGTCCTGAAAAATCAACATATTTAATTCTAGAATTAACTAATCTAGCTAACTCATCTGAAGAAGGCAATTCTTTTACTTGACCAAAACTTCGAGCAAATTCTTCTAAAGAAGGATATTTTCTCATTAAAGTTAAACAATCTCTTCTTACATTTTCATGCATAAAAAAATATTCATAAAAGGCTATTTAAGTATTATTGCAAAGTCCAAACTAATCTAAAACCCATATAAGTTGAACTTACAGGTAAATCAATAATAAACCTAAATTACTTGTTCAGCGAGTGAGAAGTTGAAGCAGGTGAGATAAAGATTATTGTATCGCCTCTTAAGAAGGTTATACCAATATTTTTCTTTACTCCTCCATTTTCTAGTTCTTTAGCGTTGTCAAGAACAACATTGATGTGTATATCAAACGCCATCAATGTGCCTACAAACTGCTTGTCACCTTTTAATTGAACAAGGACTTCTTTTCCCTTTGATGCGTTCAAAAGGTCTAGAGGTCTCTCAATTTTTGTGGCCATATTTCTTTTTCATTTCATTCATATTTAAACTTATCGCAACTAAAATACCTATTTTTCCACTGGAGAAAAATACTCAAATATTTCCGAAGGAAATCTTTATACTTGAAGATTCATGAGAATAGAAGGTTAAAGATTTCCCTAGGGAAATCTTTATATACCATATTTCTAACTCATATTTATGAACCGAGGAAGAAAAATATCAGGCGGAAGATATCATAAGCAGAAGAAGAGTAAGCTCTATGCTAGATCAGGTCAAGCAAGACATGCAACATTAGGCGAGCCTAAAACAAAGCAAATAAGAATAAGATCTGGAAAAATGAAAACAATTACTCTTAAAGCAGATACAATTAACATTATGGAAAATGGTAAATCTAAACAAGCAAAAATAATCAATGTAATAGAAACTCCTCAAAACAAATTCTTTTCAAGACAAAACAGGCTTTTAAAATCAGCAATAATTGAAACATCTCTAGGAAAAGCTAGAATAACCAATCGTCCAAATCAAGAAGGTCAAATTAACGGCATCTTAATAAAAGAATGAACATAGAACAAATAGCCTCTAGAATATCTGAATTAACAGGTGAAATGGTAAGCCCTGCTCAAATTACAAATCTTCCAATTCAAAAAGCAGGAAATGAGGGATTCAAACCAATAAATTCTAAATTAGAAGTTTTAGCAGATCATACTGGTAAACCGTATTGTGTAAACTTCCATACAACTGGGAGAAAATTTAATACTTATCAAGCATCAACATATAATGCAAAATCATTACTGGAAGCATGGACTGGAATATTAACAACCTTTGAAGATATGCTAATTAATCCTACTATATATCGTAAATTTGGAGATGAATTGTTAGACTCTCGATAATTTTCTCGTCTATATCTAAAAACACCTACCGAAAGCCTTAAATACTCTCCTTTGACATAAGCTTTTAAACCTTTTGGTAAAAATTCTATGAGCTATGTAAAAAGATGCCCTGAATGTGGAAGCGTAAACTTAACTTACGACGATCACAAAGGAGAAATAATTTGTAATGAATGCGGACTTATTGTAGAAGAAAAAATGGTTGACACTGGCCAGGATATGGGTGGGCAATTTGACAAATCTGACAAGAAAGGTCGTGGTGGTGCTCCTATGTCTATGCAAAAATTCGATAAGGGTCTTACAACAAACGTAGGAGAAATCTCGGACATTTACAGATTAGAAGCAGGTCAAACAAGAAAATTCCTTCGTTTAAAGAAATGGCAGGAAAGAGTATCAACTTCTATTGAAAGAAACCTTAGATTAGCAATGGCTGAATTAAGACGTGTAGCCTCATTCCTAAGCCTACCATCAGTAGTAAGAGATGAAGCATCGAGAGTATACAACTATGTTTTGCAAAGAGGTCTCGTAAGAGGAAGATCTATGGAATCAGTAATTGCTGCTTGTATTTATGCAGCCTGTCGTTCATATAACATTCCTAGAACATTAGATGAAATCGCTTCAGCATCCGATGTAGAAAGAAAAGAAATAGGTAGAACATATCGTTTCATAGTAAGAAAGATAAAAATAAAAGTCACGCCTAGCTCTCCAAAAGACTATATCTCTCGTTTCTCTTCAATCTTACACTTATCTCCAAAAGCACAAAATGAAGCCCTTAAAATCTTAAAAAGAGCAGATGTATCTGAATTAACCTCCGGCCGTGGACCTGCAGGAATAGCAGCAGCAGCACTATACGTAGCAGCCTTAATCAATGATGAAAAGAAAACACAAAGAGAAGTAGCCGATGTAGCAGGCATAACTGAAGTCACAATAAGAAACAGATACAAAGAATTAATAGACAGATTAAAACTTGAAGATAAGTTAAAAGCAAAGGTTCTAGCAGTTGATAAGACAAAGAAAAAAGAGTGAAATTACACCACCTAAAAGTTTATAACAGTTTATTTGCCAGCTTAACGAAATGAAAGATAAAACAGTCATTAGTCTAGGCGGTTCTTTGATCGTACCAGTTCTAGGTGAAATCGTTCCAGACTCAGGGACAAATGTTGATTTCGAATATCTAAAAGAGTTTAGTACATTAATAAGGAGGTATACTAAAGATCAACAATTCTACTTAATAGCTGGTGGAGGTATAACTGCTAGAAGCTACATTAATGCAGCTAAATTGGTAAACCCTAATATAACTAAAGAAGATGAAGATTGGATAGGTATTCATGCGACAAGAAACAATGCGCAATTTGTAAGAACAATATTTCAAGATATAGCTAGACCTGAAATAGTAACTTTCCCTGGAAGAAAATTAGAAACAAATTATCCAGTAGTTGTTGGAGCAGGTTATAAACCTGGAAACAGCACAGATTACATAGCTGTAAAGATGGCCCAGGTAAATGGAGTTAAGAGAGTTATTAACTTAAGTAATATTCCTTACGCCTATGATAAAGACCCAAAAAAACATACTGATGCCAAAAGATTAATAGATATTCATTGGGGAGATTTTAGAAAAATAGTTGGAGATAAATGGATACCAGGGATGAATACTCCTTTCGACCCCATAGCAAGTATATTAGCAGAAGAACATAATATGACTGTAATAATAGCAGACGGAAAAAACCTTAGTAATCTTGAAGCTATTCTTTCTGGAAGAGCATACCGAGGAACAACGATTTCTCCAAAGAGATAATCTAATTGCTTTTACTTTAATCTAAACATTTAAAATACTTCTAATCTCACCTTAATTGTGCGGGGATGCCGGAGTGGTCTAACGGGTGGGATTTAGGCTCCCATGGCTTAGTGCCTTCCAAGGTTCGAATCCTTGTCCCCGCATTTTAATTTCTAAGAATTATTTCTTAACGATCTCTTTACTTCCAAGCTTAATTGTTGCGCCTTCTAACAGCTTTCCAACTCTTTGGTCTAATCCTAAAGAAACAAGAACAACATCATCTAGATCATAATCAAGATTTATTATAAGTAAATCTCCAGATACTTTAAAACTACCAATCTTGTTCGCATTAAAATAAACTCCTTTATTATTTATTAATACTCCTGATTCTTTATCATTTAAATATACTAAATATGACTTCCCTCCACTCAAACTAAATTCCTCATCAAAACTTAATTTATCCTCAACGACAGGAACATTACTAACTTGATTATTACTAGCAGACGTAGAATCAATAGTTGAACCAGTTGCTGAAAGTTGAGCATCTGCTTTCTTTGGATTAACAATACTCAATGCTTTTCCATAAACTTCAGCTTTCAAATAAAGAAACTCAGCTTTATGTTCGTTATAAAATAAATGTTTTACAACAAATGAATCAATATCGTCAACTATTTTTTTAACTATATTTTTCAAATCACCGTTATCTACTAAAGCATTAGTATTTGTCTTTATATCGTTAACTTTCAATTTTATTTTCTCACTATCTTCAGCTTTTATATAAAGTTCAGCATTATCCTTTCCGAGATTTGCAATCTGTTCTTTACTTAATTTATCCAAAGTTTCATTCCTTGCGCCAATATTCTTAACTGCGTTTGTATCTATCAAAGCATTATTTACGCTCTGCTTATCAAGCCAGCACTGCTTATTATCATCACACTTTCCTACTGCTTGATATCTTTCAGAATTAGTTGAAGCACCTGGATTACTACTTGCACATATCCTAACTATTCCTCTCTTGTATATTTGAGGTAGTCCTGCTTCTTCTCCAGCAAATTGAGGATTTGTATTTGCTAATGCGCCTTTCAAATCAGGAGTTCCGTATATACACTCTTCAGCATTCTGAATATTTGTATTTTGAAGCTGATCTTTAACATACTCATCCTTAAGATAATTCAAACCAAAATCAGTTGTAACTTGCTTAAATCCGCAATACTCTCTATCATTTATTCTTACACACAACTCTTTATATCCTTCTGGAGCTGTAAAGTCTTTTGCTTTATCTACTGTCTGCCCTAATCCAATAAAACCAGATTCAACTTGTATAGTTGGATTTGCAAAATATTCACTAGATGTAGGAGGATTCTTCAAATAAATATTATACTGAACTCCCCTATCCTTTCCTGCAAATATATGATAAAATACTTTATACTGTGCAGTTGGAGGAATGGTAGTATCTGTAAATCTAATTGAATCAAACTGTGCGAAAAACTGAGGAGGACTATCTGGCTCAACTAAATTCTTAAAGGACTTAGGAGACTGTGAAGAAACAAAACTCTTACAAACCAAAGCACCAACTTCCACACTTGATCTTGCTTGAAATGCTTTTAATGAATTAACTGCATAGCTCTGAGTAAAGAAGTCTACTGATTTCTTAGTATTATCAAAAGCAGTTTTAGTAGTAAGATACTCTCCACCATTTCTTACTTCTCCTCCAGCTTTTCCTGAATAAAGCGATTCAACTACTTTAGGAACTAAAACATTAGCTAATGGACTAAACTGTCTCCAGAAGAAATCACACATATAAATAGAATGTATCTGATCACAAACTCCAATCAACTTTCCAGTCTTCAAGTTCTCCTGCAAACAACTTCTATAAGATTTCATAACGCTCAAATATCCATCAACACCTGCCTGTATACCTGATAAACAAACGGGTGCAATTATTCCTTCTTGAGCATTTGGTAAACATAGCAATGCTCCTCCAACAATTCCGGTCTGAATTACATCATCAACTTGATACTTCCCTCCAAAATTACATCTACTTGCAGGACATATAACTGGATCACAAACATTAAACAATAACTTACAATCTTCAGGTTTCATAAAGTCTTGACACTGCATTCCTGAAACAGCAGCCATTCTTTCTCCAACTCTCATCTTCTGGCCATTAACACTTACAACACTACTTCCTCTCTGACTAGCAGCCTCAATAAGTGCTTGTTTAGCTTTAGAAATTAAACTTCTCGATTTATCTGCAGCCAATCCAAGAACAGGTTCATTATCATTAACTCCGACATGGATTGTCTGACATTCATCTTTAGAATCAATAGTAGAATCATCTCCAACATTACATATATCAAATACTCTTGGTGCTCCAGATTTATCATAATTCACTTGCTGATTACCAACTCCAAGAGTAGGTTTAACATTAACATACCAACCCTCTATTATATCAAATGGAACTGTAGCAGCAAAACCATCATAAGTCCCACTTCCAAAATATCTAACTTCTTGATTCGCAGATATAATTGGATTTCCAAACTTCTGCGCACCAGTATCTTTTATCTGTGCTACTTTATAACTAGCTAAAAATGCATTTACATTATTACCGTCTTTAGGTTGACCAGTTATTTCTATTTTATCATTAGTTTCAGTAATATTGTAGACTTGTTGTCCTTGTAAAACTCCTTTGCCATCTAGAGTTCCAACAACCATAAATTTCTGAGGATTTGTATACCCTTCAGAATTTCCATTTTTGTCATATATAGCTTTACTTCCTATTAAAAATGAAACTGCGCTAGGTTTAACATCAACAGGTAAAGCCTTAATTTCTTTTCCTTCAACTTTGCCATCAGACAACTTGTAAACTCTTGTTCTTGCAACATTCGCATTAGGTAAATCACCAATTTTACCAGCACTATCACCAGTAAGACTATTACTAACAAGTTGAGATTGACTAGCGAGCTCAGTCATTTCTCTACTAGCTTTAATTTTATTACTGACTAAATCATAATCACTATTAACTTTATCTTGATTAACAGAAAGACCTTTACTCTTTAATATTGAATTATATTCTAGTTCCCTTAAATCACTATAGGTAATATATTTCAAAGTCTTCTCATCAGTTGGAACATCCAATCCTTGATTCTTCAACTTTTGAGCATAAGCTAATTTAGCCTTATCAACATTAACAGTTGATTCCAAAACACCCTTAGTAACAATACTAGGATCTTTTTCTACTTGAGCTATATTCTCATTAACTTTCGTCAAAGCATCTGTTCTAGTTTTAACATCTGCATTTATTTTATCAGCTTCACCATTATAACATTGAGTCATACTAGTATATCCTTTCTCTTTCTTAGCAACCATCTGTCCGCACTTCTCAGTCCATCCTCCAGGTCCAGTCATTGTCTGTTGTCTAGCAAGTGCTTCTCCTCCAACACCATCAAGCAAATTCTTTATAGTTAAAACTCCAGCAGTAGCAAAACAAGCTGTTTTCAATCCAGTAACTACTTTTCCAAGACTCTTAGAAATCTTTTCCCAATTCTCAATGCTCTTATTTAAATTCTTTATCTTTAATTCAGTTTTCTCAGGACTCAACTGAATTGCTCTTTTCTCAATTCCAATACTTAAACTTAAGTTAGTTTGAGTAGTAGGATTCTTTGCATGTGGAATTAATCTTATTCTTGCTACTCTATCCACATCCTGAACTTCTAATAATGTAATCTTATTACCTGCATCTCCACATAAATTACCATTCTGCCCAATTCTCAAAGAAAGAGTAGGACTCTTCACCACATTATTATTTTTAACACTGCTACAATCAATTTTAGCATTGCTCGAATCAATATAAACTAATCTTAATGTTTTATCTCCCTCTTTGCTTTCCTCTCCAAGTCTTAATGTCCTTTGACTTCCTCCAATTAAAAATAATGCTTTAGCCTTACTCTCTTGACTCTGTAATTTCTCAAATCTAATTAAACTCACAGTTCTAGGCCTACTTCCAATATCAATAACTTTAACAGCATCAACATAATCAAAATTCAATCTATCTTGCACAATTTTCTTATAACCATCAGCTTCTAATGAATTAGGATACAATTCAATAAACTTATTTCTCAATCTTACTTCAGTACTAAACTGCTTATTATCATTAGCTATTTGGATAGCTTGACTAAGTGCTGCTTCTCCATAAGTCCTAACTCCTGCACTATCCTTTTTAGTTTCCTGAGGATAATCATCAGCAACATTTTCATAAGCTTTCAAAGTCTCAGTTAAATAATTTAATACTTCTGGTCTAATCTTATCATCATTCTTAACATTTGACTCGCCAGTCTTATTAAGAGGATCTTTCACACCTAAACTCAAAACAAATCTCTTACCATAACAACTTGCTTCTAAAATACCTGTACTTCCATCACCATTAACATTCAAATTATCAACTCTGCAATTACCATCTAAAAATGTGCTTCCTCTGTAAGCATCGAAACTATCAACTCCTCTCTCATCTCTTATTTCAATTCTTGCTTTATCTTGCTTAGCAACAAAACCATCATAAGCAACTTTCAAACCTGCACCACAATAAAATCCTGGTAAAAATATATCTGCAGATTCTCTTCCTAATTGTACCTTAGTACTTGTTATTCTAACATCTCCCTTATACAAAGAAACTTGTGCAAAATTAGCATCTACATCATCTAATCTTACAAAATACTGTCCTTGGAAAAATCCTTGCTTATGTCTATTCTCGTTCCAAGATTTATCATCACTAGGTTCTAAATAATACTCGCTCTTTCCAATTCCATAAGCATTTCCTGCTTGATAATCTAACTGTGCAGTTAAATTCATATTTAATACATCTTTTATAGAAGATTCATTCTGCACTCTCTTCAAAACAACAACCACATATCCAATATTATTTATTACTGGGCTTCCTAGCAATATATCGTTTGTTCTCAAAGCAGCCTTAGCAGGATGAAAACCAACACCTGCAACATTATCAGGATACTTTCCACTAAATCTTATATTTCTTATTTCCTTAACATCGATTAAAGGATTAATTTGTAAAGCATCTACTTGACAAAATACTGGAACGTTCTGATCTTCTAGTAAATCGCTTCTAACAACTGCTGGCTGGCAACCACCTGGAGAAACTTGTAATATGAAATCTTCTCTTCCTTCACAACTAGCCTTATCATTCAAAATAGGCCAGTAAGTTCCTAATCGATTATCTTCTCCGTAATATGTTTGAAAACTAGGTCTAGAAAGCTGTTGATTCACAAAGGAACTGCTTCCAACTCCACCATAAAATCCAGTTGATTGTGCATAAACACCAGCAATACTAGCAAATACCAATCCAGCTAAAACCAATAAATAAATTATTTTCATGCTCCAACCTCCAAATTCAAAGTTTCAAAAGTAGCATAATTCTGTTGCAATTTCTCAATTGAATCAGGCAAAGGTAAACTATCAGCATCTATTTTTATCTTTCCACTTTCCAATTGTGAAGCAAGAACATAGCTTTCCGATTTTCCACCTCCAACCAAAGCAAAATCAAGATTAGTAGCTGGAATTACAATATCAAAGCACTTCTCTTCTGTAAATCCAAGCGCTCCTTGTATTCCTGACTTAAAAACTTCCCTGCATTCAGTTTTCTTACTTTCAGGTATCTTCAAACTTGAATTAGAATAAATATACACACTTACATTATACGATCCTTCAGCAATTCTAACTTTATTATTATCTGGAAGAGAAGCAAAAGCAGTCCTCTTTCCATTAAATACTACTATAGCCATATCATTTACATTCTTACCCGAAACACTAACTTCAATATCTACATCATACAATTTATCCATAATCAAATCCTTACTACTTTCTTCATTACTTGAAAACAATTCACTATAATCCTGATAACCTTCAGCTTTTGCAATTATCCTTCCATTTACACATGCAGGAGATTTACCACTAAACACACCATTATTCGTCTTTCCTAAAGCACACTTCTGATTAAAGCATTCATAACTTAAATCAGCCTCAACACTATTCAAATTACTATCAAAAGTTCTTATCTGAATGTCTTGAGTTTTATCCTTACACAAATCGAAGTTAGAATTATCATCAAATAACTCAACCTGCTCAGCTTGCCTAGGAACATTTTTATCTATTACAACAGCAACTGGAAATTGAAATAATTCCTCTCCAGAACTTATCTGAAACATCACAGGATAACTTACATCATAGACATAATGATATGGAACATAACAAAAGCCCATTAAACCCATTCCATTCTGATTTCCGACAGGTTCAGCAATCATTAAGCCATCTTCAGCACCATATACCTCTACTTTCCAAGGCCACTGTCTTGAGTAAAGAGTATTTATCTCAAATTCGCTCTGATAATTAACAGAGAAATAACTATCTTTCTCAGTATTAAATTTTATGCTATTAATATTACTCTGCAAAGCATTTTGCAATTCATCAACAACTTCTTGTGCTTTCCATATTTTAGGACTGCATTGTATTTCTACCCCATCAACAGGAGCATAAAGTCTCAAAACATCCACGCTATAATTTTCAAGTATTGCTTCATTTATCTGTTTTTCATATAAATCCTGAGCAGTAGTTAGCATTTTACCAAAATTACTATTTATCTGCAAAGTTCTTCCTTTTGTCTCTGCACTTTTCCCATCCTTCTCAACATTTAATACAGTATTAGACTTAACCTGAATAAAATCATCATTAATACTAACATCAAAATCTACATCATTCAAACCAACACTAAATCCTCTCTCAGCTAAAGGGGTAAAATCACAATCTAATGTTCTCTGCACAAGATAATTTTCAATTTCTTTTTCAACATCTGCCTTGCTTGGAACATTCTCTTTTACGAGCCCATTTCCACCTATATAATACCAGTAAGGAACAGGAAAACCAAGAAAATTCAACTGAGAAGAAAATGGAGCATAATCACTTCCAGGCACATACTCTCCAACCTCTATTCTCCCACCCTGACTTCCAGCTATATCTAACGCCTTCAATCCATCTTGTTTCACACATTCATCATAATAATTGTAAACTTCTGTAAAACTCTCACTTTCATCAAAAGAGAATATTCCTTTGCTTATCCCAAAATAAACTCCCACACCAATTACCAACACTAAAGCCACAACTACAAATAAACTCACCTGTCCTTTTTTACCTATTAAATTATTTCTTAACATTTCTACTCTCCACTCTTCTTTTAATTAAATCAATTATCTCAGTGTTTAAATCACTCTGATTATTCTCTTTAAATCTCTCCCAAAGCTTCTCATCCTCTATTAAAAGTAAATATTTCTTCATAATAACTATCAGCAAACAAATCAATAACTCTATATAAATCTTGCTTATTAACTTAATTACTTACTAAGTAACTAAGTCTTTCTTCTATTTAGCATATAAAGTAGATATATTAATACTACAAATAAAACCAAGTCAAACAATAAGAGGTATAAAACTATCCTATTACCTTCAAAGAAGATATTATCTCCATCATTATTAACAACGCCCCCAGTAATTCCAATTAATCTTTCAATTTCCTTATTTTCCTCACTTTTGACCTGAATTCTAACTCCCAAACTTGCTCCATTACTCTCAAATATCAAAATTCCGTGCTTTTTACCCTCTTCAACACTCTTTAAACATACTTTCACAATCTTAAAGCCATCACTAACAACAACTTGTCTTTCATAACTAACGACCACTCCAGCCTCATCACTATTTCCAGTATAAAATACCGGACTTCTACTATTAGAAATAGTATTCCACTTATCTTCAAGATTAAACAATAGCTTATCTTCAGACATTATCTTAATTTCCTGACAACTCTCCCCTACACTATCTGAAAATATCAGTTCAGGTGGACTAACTCCTATTTCAACTCCAGAAACAAATCCAATCATTAATAAAAAAGCAACCAAAAAAACAAATAATCTCATTGTGAAACAGCTAATATCTTAATTGGTACTGTATATGCGATTAAATCAGATGTAAAGTTTCCAGGATAGTTTCTTAAATCTAATTTAGCATAAAAGTAATCTCCCTCGATACCTGAAGTACCTGGAGCAGATACATTCATGCTCCAAAGACCTATTCTCTGATAACTATCTGTTGTTCTTCTAGCAAAATAGGTATAATTGAATATATTTTCACTATTATCATTCAACTGCGGAGTTATTATAATTGCTACAGTTCCAGTATTATTAAACTCAACTTTCACTTTCTCAGTTTCCGTTCCCTTAGAAACATTTCCAAGATATATATTATCTGGCAAAGATAACCTAACAACAGGTGCAGGTGGAGCAAATATATCCACTTTAAAATTGATAGTACTATTGCTCACAGCACTAACAAAGCTAAAAGATGAAAAAACAAACACTCCAACAACTAAAAGAAACATACACCCTATAAAGTAAAACTCTTTCCAACTCATACTAATGTATATCCTACAACAACACCTTTCTAGTATATAAATTTTCGCAAAAGAGGAAAATGGCACTACCCAGAGTTGAACTGGGCCTCCATCCACGTCAAAGATGTGTCCTAACCGATAGACTATAGTGCCAACTATTTTACCACAATTAAAGTCTATTTAAGCTTAATCAAAACCTTTTTAATAGCATTATAATCAATATAATAGTTGGAATAAAGGAGTCTTAGGATAAAAACCTTAGAACCTTGGTTCTAGTTTGCCTCCATAGCTCAGTTGGCTTAGAGCACTAGTTTTGTAAGAATCGACCAAAAAAACTAGGGGTCGGGGGTTCGATTCCCCCTGGAGGCTTTTATTTTAAATAGATTTAAAATTAAAGCAGAATATCTTCTTATATGTCATATTATATTATAATTAGAGGACCATTAGGAATTGGTAAGACTACAATCTCTAAACTTTTAAGCAAACAGTTAAAAGCGAAATATTTCTCTATGGATAAAATCCTCTCAGATAATAACTTAGACAAAAGAGGAAAAGAGCCTTGCATTCCCGTAAGGAATTTTATTAAAGCTAATAATATCATTCTTCCTGAAATAAAAAAAGCTCTAAAAAATAAGAAAATCGTTATTTTGGACGGTTGCTTTTATCATAAAGAACAAATCTCCCATTTAGAGAAAAGCTTGAAATTTAAGCAAATTGTTTTTGACTTAAAAGCTCCTGTTGAAGTTTGTATAAATAGAGATAGTAAAAGAAGTAAAGTTTATGGTCAAGGAGCCGCACACGCAGTCTATAATCTTGTATCTCGATTTAATTACGGCATCGTAATAGATACTAATAGAAAAAATAAAAACCAAGTTGTAAAGGAAATTTTAAATCGCCTGCCTAAAATAGAAAATTAAATAAATCTGATTATCCTTTCGGTGCTAGAAATTTGCTCGCACCATCATAATGTGATCCTCTTCCACACCCATATTCTAATCCAACTCCCTTTGGAAAATAATAAACAATACCTACTGCAATTGGATCTCCTTCTCTGATAGTTATTGGTTTTGTAAATGCTTTTCTTTGAGCTGAGAAGACTGCACCCTCTGGTGTTTTTGAACCATAACCTGGATCTACCCAACCACCAGAAGAGGATTTTGTAGAAATATCATTTATTACATCTTCAATACTCCAACCTTCTAACATATCATTTGATTGATTAAAAGAATAATATACATGCATTCCCACCTTATTGCTCAGTCTAATTTTTTCTCTTGTTTCTATATCTACAAATTGACCTGGCTCAATATTAAAAATGGCTTGATTTCTTTGAACAACAGAAATACCTTCAGGCTTACCTTCTCTTTTCATTACTACGTGCTGTTGTCCATTGTAACTTGCAATATTTCCCGAATGAAATACGACTACTCCTGATTCTAGTGTAGCTCTAGGTGAAATTCCTAAGTCTCCTGATTCTATTAATTTTAATAGACCTTGATTATTACAAATTGGAATTCCAGAACCAAATTTAATTGGACAAACATCTTTAAGATAATTTACTCCATCAACAAAAACGAAATCTTGTTTATCTTGTAAACGCCTATCTAACCATAATAATTGAGCGATTTTTGCTCCTTTTTCTATTGAAACGGGATATGACTGAGGATTTCTTATTGAGAAAAAGCAATAATCATTTAGACCTTGCCTACCTAATCCAAATGGGTTAAAACCTATATCTAATCCAGCTCTCCTTAAGGTACTTCTCAATTCTATTTCAGCAGCTAGAATATCATGACTCCAATCTTGAAGATGCATTACAGCCACTTCTGTTTGATGCCCTGGCCAAAAAGTTATAAAATCTCTACTTAAATTCGGATGAACATCACAAACATAATGTTCTTTAACTTCTTTTCTTCCTCTAGATTCTAAAAATTCCTCAGATAAAATAGGCTCAGTTTCTTCTTCTCTTAAAAGCAATAAATCCATACTTGCTGGCTGAATTAAATCTTTTCTGCGTTTATCAAGATAAACTTCCGGCCTGTCTAAATAAATAGATCGATCTCTAATTGCTCTCTCTATCTCTACATCATTTAATAATCTTGTAAATGCATGCGAAAAACTTGGAGTTACGGGTCTTAATCTATCCATAAAATTTAGGTCAAGAAATAATACTTAAAGATTGTGGTTCAGTATAAAAAGGAGTCTTAGAACCTTGGTTCTAATGATAACCTATTTAATATCACTCAAACATATATATTAGATGCACACTAATAAACAATCTTATATTTACCAGCACAAAAGAAGAACAGTAATTGGTTTATCAATTGCCCTTCTTCTTGCTATATATTTCTTCCAAAATGCATCATTTATATTAAGAGTAATAGCCACAATATTCGCTCTTTCATTTTTCTACTTCATAGACCATTTCTTTGATCTAAGATATAAAATGCATCATTACCTAATAGTTATTATAATTGCATTAGTGACTTTAATGCTAAGTCCATTATATTACTTATATCCTAATTATGACAAAATACAGCACTTCATAATTCCAATTTTAATGAGTATAATTACATACCATATGGTGGATAAATTAAATCTAGAACTGAAATGGAAAATAACCTACACTTTCTTCATAACAGCGGGAATTTTAGGATTATTTGAAATAACTGAATTTATACTAGACAGACTATTTGACCTAAAACTTCAAGGAGTATATATTAGAGATTTAGCAGGTTTTGAAAAATTCAACCTTCTTCAAGAACCATTAAGTGATACAATGAATGACCTAATACTGGGTTACATAGGCTCAATAATTTATGCAATAACTATATTCATTAGAAATAGAAAAGAAGCATTCCCAAAAAGAAACTAATCATCAACCTTTCTAGCCTTTCCATCTGAAATCAATATCTCTGAAACAACTCTATCTAAATTAGCTAGTTCCCCAGAAGAAAAAGGCCCAATAGTATTCCCAGACATATCTACGAACTTATCAACATTCTGGCTAAAGATGATCATAGTATTTTCCTCTTTATAAGTTTCATTCTTTCCCTGCATTATTCTAGTAAGCATCTTATCTCCTTCTTCAAAAGCCCTTACTAAATTATCAAACATCTCCTTCTCAAAAGGCATCATATTCTCATAATCTCTCTTCATTATGCCCGTTTCAGTAGCCACAAAGACCAAATTCAATAGCTTCTTTTTCCTTCTAAGTATAATCTCCTTAAACAAAGCTATAGAATTCTCAAGCTGTTTCTTATTCTTTAAAACGCTTTCATTGAACATATCCTCATCCTTTGCACTCTGTTCTTTCCTATCATTCAAGTACTCTCCAACATCCTTAAGAAAATCCTTAGGTAATGGCTGTAGAATCTCACTATACTTTTCTTTTCTCAATATCTCGTAAACATCATTATAATTAAGCATATTAAAAGAGGTCAAAAACTCTTTATAAAAATGATTGTACTCTCATGGGTGATAACTTCAAGGCTCAATTTACTTGAATTCTCTATATTTATAAAACCCTGTGCATATCCTCAAATATGTTTGATTTCCTAAAGAAAAAGATTCAAGGCTGGGTAGCTAATAAGCCTGAAAAAGTAGAGAAAAAACCTAAAAAGAAAGCTAAAGCAGAGAGCAAGAGCATTAAAGAAAAGCCGAAATCTGTAAAAAGCTCAAAATCTCAAACATATTCAGAAAGAAAACTCGATAAAGAAGTAGATCAACTGATAACCGAATCTGAAACGCCCATTCAAACAGAAAAAATAGAAAAAAGCCAGGAAACTGAAAAAGAATCAGGCAACTTCTTCACTAAACTTCTAAGGAAAATATCAACATCAAAACTTTCACAAACTGATTTTGATGAGGCCTTTGAGGACCTAGAAATAACTTTACTAGAAAACAATGTAGCATTAGAAGCAGTGGATGCTATTCGTGCTTCTCTATCACAATCTTTAGTAGATCAACAGATAAAGAAAACAGAAGCACCTGCAAGAATCTTAGCTGCCTTAAAGGAAGCAATTCTTTCTCTTCTGCAAGAACCTCCGAGTATTATAAAACAAATAAAAGAAAAGAAAGATGGACCCTTCGTCATTCTCTTCTTTGGAATAAATGGAACTGGAAAAACAACTTCCATTGCGAAACTAGCACATTATCTAAAAGAAGAGAAAATTTCATGCGTATTAGCAGCTGCAGACACTTTTCGTGCAGCTAGCATAGAACAGCTTCAAACACACGCAAACAAATTGAAAGTTCCAATTGTTTCAAGCCAATATGGTTCAGACCCTTCTTCAGTAGCATTTGATGCAATTTCATACGCAAAATCTCATAAGATACAATGTGTTCTAATAGACACAGCAGGAAGAATGTACACAAAATCAAACTTATTAAAAGAAATGGAAAAAATTATACGCGTCTCAAAACCAGATCTAAAAATATTTGTAGGAGAATCAATAACTGGAAATGATGCAATTGAACAAGCAAGAACATTCAATGAAACCGCAGGAATTGATGGAATAATTTTGAGCAAAGCAGATATAGATAAGAAAGCAGGTACCATCCTATCAGTCTCCCACATAACCAAAAAACCAATTTACTTCCTAGGTACCGGACAAGATTACAAAGATCTCACGCCTTTTACAAAGAAAACAATCCTGAAAAACCTAGGATTGGAATAATCACTTTAACTTATCTTCCAATCTGTCCAAAAATTCAACTAAACTAGCAAAAACTTTCTTCCTTGCATCTTCAACACTGAAAAAACCAGCATTATCAACTTCTAAGAATCTTATTTGTTTCCCGCTTTTCCCATCTACAACAGTCACATAACTGCTTCCCATTAATATCCCTGACCAGTCTCCTTCAATTGCGAAAATATGGACTGTCTTCCCATCTTTTCTAACTATATTTCCCAAAGATAAAAATTCTTCCCTCTTTTTATTAGAAAAATCTATTCCAGTCTCCTCTTTAAGTTCCCTTATTCCTGCTTCAAGTAAATCCTCTCCCTCATCTAACTCTCCCTTAGGAAAATCCCAAGATTTCTCATCCTTACCTTTCCAGAAAGGCCCTCCAGGATGAACGATAAAAACTTTCAACTTCCCCTCAACTATTTTATATATCAAAATACCTGCACTTGTTTTTTTCATTAATTCTAATAACACAAACCATTAAAAAATCCTTCTACTTAAAAATAACAATGCACATTCATAAACCAACATCAAAATTTATACCCTTATTCGATAATAGACATATACAAACAATTTTAGGTTTAATAGCTAAAGGCCCAAGGCCTCCTGATTCTTATAAAAATAAAAGAATTCTAATAAATATAAAAGAAGGAAAGCTAGCGATAGATTGTACATTTCAAAAAAAGAAAAACTCTCCAACTCTCCTTATTATTCACGGTTTAACGGGTAGCAGTAATTCGGCCTATGTAGAACGCATGAGCCGCCATGCATATACTGATGGATTTAATATAATAAGAATGAATATGCGCGGATGTGGAAATACTGCTAATCTAACTCCTTCAATTTATAATGCTGGTCAAAGCTCAGACTTACAAGCAGTTATTTCTTACCTTATTAAAAATAAACACAATAACATTTCAATAGTATCATACTCTCTTGGAGGAAATCTTGCTCTAAAGTGGGCTGGAGAATATATCTCTCCAAAGCAAGTATTTTCTCTTACTGCAATCTCTCCAGCAATAGACTTAGAAGAAGCAGGAAAGGCATCTGAAAAGACTGAAAACTGGCTATACAAACTTAAAATTCTTCTAAGTTTAAAATCTCTGATAAAACAAAAACACATTCATCTTCCAAACCTATACGATTTAACACCCTTATCAGACATTTCATCAGTAAAAGATTTCGACTCTATTTATCAAACAAAAAACACGGGCTACATGTCAATAAGAGACTATTATGATAGAGCGAGTGCTATCAAATATATAAAAAATATCCATATTCCAACACTTATAATTACCTCTAAGGATGATCCTCTAGTTCCAGTTAACTCATTCTACAATAAAGATATAAGGAAAAACAAACATATTAATTTAATAATAACTAATCATGGAGGCCATGCAGGTTTCTTAGGAAAAAGCAAGAAAGAGAGATACTGGTCTGACCTTAAAACTTTAGAATTTATACAACATAATATAATACATAATTAAGATAAATAATATGCTCTACCTTGTCTCCAATTCTCAGGTAACTCAAACCAGTCATGTTCAATACCTAAAATAGGGGCTACAAATGGGCGAATAGGTTTTCCAGCTTCTTCTTTTCTTAAAGGATTTTGTACATCAACTAGAAAAGGCTTTCCAGAAGAAAAAACCACATTAAAAGCGTGATAACCATCTAAAGAATCTCCTTCAGACATAGCTCCGTTAACTAAAAAAGAGGGCATGTTATCTTGAACGGCCAATTGAAGCAAAGTAGCTTTTTCTAAACATTCTCCAACGCTAGATTCAACCGCTCTTGAAAAAGGAATATTTGTATCTTTTCCAAAAAGGCCCAATATATCTTGTTTTGGATTTCTAAAAGAACGATAAACTGGTCCATAAGGTAATGCATCTAAAGGAAAATTACCAAGAACTCTAGAAATACCTAAATCATCTATACTGTAAGAAAGTCCACTACTTTTATTAACTAAATCATTAACATTTAATCTACCAATAACTCCTCTCTGAGGAAGCTTAGCTAACTCAGTTAAATGGCTTATTACATTATCTTGTTGGATCATAAAATTATCAAAACAATGTGCTTTTAAATATACCTAAACCACAACTTTATTAACAATTAGTAAATCTAATCTAAATGAAACTCAATCATATCCATCTCAAAATTTCAAGTCTAAAGAAATCAGAAGCATTCTATATTAATATTCTAGGTTTTAAAGTTAGAGAAAGAGTAGGTCCTTTTCTATTCTTACATTTGGGAGAAGAACATCATGCATTAGCATTACAGGAAAGAGATGATGCAAATCCCGTAGATGAAAATACTCTAGGGCTATACCATTTTGCACTTGAAGTGCAAACTAAGAAAGAATTTCAAGAAATAATGAAAAAGCTAAAAGAAAACAACATAGATTATGGCTTAATAGATCATGTAATAAGCAAAGCAATATACTTTTCCGACCCAGACAACAACGGTATAGAAATAATGATAGATACTAGAAAACAAAAAGATCAAATCTGGAAAGGAAAGAATTTGCCTCTAGAAAATTAAACCCAAAACCTTTAATACCTTTATAAGACTCCTTTTTTCATGTTAGATAAGTTATCAGAAGTATTACGAAAAACAACAGACAAGATAGCTAATGCTATATTTCTTGATAAGAATTTAGTAGATTCAATAATAAAAGACATTCAAAGGGCTTTAATTGAGGCAGATGTAAATGTAAGACTAGTCCTTGAAATTACAAAAAAGATAAAACAAGCTGCTTTAGATGAAAGGATTTCAGGCCTTGAAAAGAAAGAACATATAATAAAATTATTACATGATGAACTTGTCAAAATACTGGGAGAAAGCAAGCAAATTCAATTGCAAAAACATAATGTTTGGCTTATGCTTGGTTTATATGGTCAAGGAAAAACTACAACTATAAGTAAATTAGCTAGTTACTATGCAAAGCGTGGAAGCAAGGTCTGCGCAATAGGACTAGACGTCCATCGCCCAGCAGCCTCAGAGCAGTTAAAGCAATTATTTGACAAATTAAATTTGCCAGTTTTTATAGATAAAGAAGAAAAATCAGCAGTTAAGATCTGGAAAAAATATCAAAAAGATTTAGATAAATACGATTTAGTTCTAGTAGATACAGCAGGAAGAGATGCGCTCTCCTCTGATTTGATAAAAGAAATAAAAGATATATCTAAACTCTCAAAACCTACTGAAACAATACTTGTAATGTCTGCAGATGTAGGACAAACAGCTAGAACGCAAGCATCAAAATTCAAAGAAGCAGTAGATATGTCTGGAGTAATAATAACCAAAATGGACTCAACTGCAAAAGCAGGAGGAGCATTAACTGCTTGTGCAGAAGTTAAAGCTCCAGTTATTTTCTTAGGAACAGGTGAGAAAAATTCAGACTTAGAATCATTCGATCCAGAATCTTTCCTTTCAAGGCTTCTAGGCATGGGCGATCTAAAAACATTAATGGAAAAAATCCATTCAGTAATGGATAAAGATGAAATAGCTTCCCAGCAACAAAGGCTTTCAGAAGGAAAATTCACGCTAGACGATTTAGCAACTCAGTTAGAATCAATGAGCTCAATGGGTAGTATGGATAAAATAATGTCTATGATTCCTGGTCTAGGAAAGATAAAGGATAAACTGTCGCCTGAAATGATGGAACAGCAAGAAAAAAAGACTAAACGCTGGAAACACGCAATTAGCTCAATGACTAAAGAGGAAAGAGAAAATCCTGAAATAATAGAAAAACAAACGTCTAGACTGCAAAGAATTTCTCACGGCTCAGGTACTTCAACTTCTGACATTCGTGCTTTAATAAAACAATTCAAAATGTTAAAGGAAATGACTTCAATGTCTGGTTCTATGAAAGGAATTGAATCAGGTTCACTAGATCAAAAAACAATGATGAAACTTGCAAAGAAATTCAGCAAGAAAGCTAGATTTTAAGTGATTGGAAAGAGTTTAAAACCCTAAGTTATTTATTATTAACATGAAACATAAATATCATTTATTACTTGCAATTTTTGTAATAAGCTTCATTAGCTCAGTGATGCTTGCAACACAAGAAACGCCACTATTCTGTGGAGAAGAAACTGGATGCAATTTAGTAACCAGCTCAAAATATGCCTATACCTTTGGAATAAAAAATAGCGAATATGGGATATTCATTTTCGCATTCCTTGCACTTTTAACATATCTTCACATAAGAGACCCTCATGAAATAAAAAAGGCCACCATACAAATCGGAACAATTATTGGAGCAATAATCGCAATATATTTCCTATATTTACAACAATTTGTTCTTAATGCGTACTGCAAATACTGCATAGTTGTGGATATCGGGCTTGTTATCGGCCTCATTATAATTCTAGCAAGATGGGAAAAGTAATAGCGCAAGGAGCAGAAGCAATCATCTCCTTAAAGAAGAATATAATTCTAAAAGATAGAATTAAAAAATCATACAGATTACCTGAATTAGATGAAAAGCTTAGAAGAATAAGAACAAAAAAAGAATTTAAACTTCTTGGAAAAGCATCTTTTCTAATTCCTGTTCCAAAAGTTATAAAACACAATTCTAGTCAGATTGAACTTGAATACATAAAAGGTAAGAAACTTGCACAATATCTAAACACTTCCAAAAACAAATCGAAAATAGCAAAGCTAATAGGAGAAAATCTAGCAAAATTACATGACAAAAATATAATTCACGGAGACTTAACTACTAGTAATATGATTTTGAAGGAGGTTGAATGTAAAGGAACCTTGGTGCCTTACTTGTATTTCATAGATTTTGGACTAGGTTTTGAATCCAAAAGAGCCGAAGATAAAGCCACAGACTTACATGTATTAAAAGAAGCCCTAGAAGCAAAACATTACAAACACGCAAATCAAGTCTGGAAATCTATTCTTAAAGCATACAAAAAAACATCATCAAACTCAAAAACAGTTCTAAAACAATTGGATAAAGTAGAATCTAGAGGAAGATACAAAGCTCAATACTAGCAAAGGATATTCAACAATTCCTCAGGCTTATCAACAATATAATCTGCTCCAGCGTCACTTAATTTTTTCTTTGAATGATGCCCCCAAGTAACTGCTACTGCAATAGCTCCTATTTTTTTAGACTCGACAATGTCTCCTTTTGTATCTCCAACATAATAAATCTGAGATTTAGGATACTTTTCAATAATAGATTTTATCTTCTTAACTTTACTTATCTCTTTATCGCCTCCAATAACTTCACTAACACCTTTAACAGCATGATTTTTGATAGAATACTCCACTACTTCAGTCACATTTGAAGTTATGACTATTACTAAGTGCTTTTTAGAAATCTTTTCAACAACTTCATCCATTTTATCAAATAAGTGAAGTTTATCATCTGCCTCTATTAAAGGCCTTCTAAAATCAGATATAAATTCTTTCGTCTTATTTTTATCTAAACCTAGTTTAAAAAAAGAATCATAAATATTAGTATCGTATAAGTTCATAAAATCCGTAAAACTAGCTACTTTTTTCATTTTGTACTTGACAGCAATCTTATTGTACTCTTTATAGACTACATCCATACTATTCAAAATAGTACCATCATAGTCAAAAAGAATAACCTTCCCCATATCTAATACAAAAAATCCAAACCCTTTTAAATCCTTTTAAGCCATTAATTATCATTAGCCCCGTAGTCTAGCGGTCTAGGATACGAGCCTTTGGCGCTCGGGACCCCGGTTCGAATCCGGGCGGGGCTATTTATTATGATTTTATCTTTTTCGAGATAATCCTCTTCAAAGCAAAAAATATTAGTAAAAGAGCTATACCTTGAACTAAATGATAAAGTGCGTTATGATTAAAGTAAATTGAGTGTAAACTTATTTGGGCTTCTTGAATCCAAACAGCTACAAAGGTTAATATGATTCCAGCTAACCCCCATAAAGATGAATAATTCTTCCTAAAACATAAAATCCCAAAAGAAATAAAAAGGAAGATAATTGCTGGAAAATAGTTTAGTATAGCAATTTTGAATTGACTATCAACAAATAGTACAAAAATAGAATAAAATATAAATTCTAAAGATGCAACATATAAAATTAATTTATTATATTTAGGTAAAACTAAGTTTCCTGCTATTAACCAAGCAAAGAGCGCTACCAAACCTATTGAGATCATAGTAACTTTCCATAAGATAAGATTCCAAAAAGAGCCTATGTCAGGAAAGAAACCATGAACTATTCCACCTATAAGAGAACCTAAGGCTAGAGAAATATAAAAAAGAAAGGATACTCCTTTTAATTTACTTTTTACAGATATATTTAATATAATAAAAGCTAAAATAATTGTCTCTAAAGTTAAAATAAAATCAGTAATAGCTACAGCAGGTTGTTGTAAAAACATTTTGATATTTCACTAGTTTATTATCAAAGTAAAAGAGACATATTATTTAAAAACTAATCTAATTCACTAAAAGATATTATCTAAATTTTTATCCCAGAATCTTTAGGGTTTTTATCATGTTGATCCATCTGTCCAGCATTTAAGCAATCCCAACATGGATGCACAATACCTTTAGAATTCATAATTCTCCTAGTTCCCTTGCATTTTGGACATGGGTTATATGTTGAGCTCATTTTAAAATTTTAATCTTTCTTATCAATTATCTCAAAGATTCTTATTTCGCACAAAGCTAATGGATAAATCTTCTTTAATCTCAAAGACAATTCTTTCTGTATCTTTCCAACCATAATATCACTAAACAATTCTAGAGAAGTCTTAGGAGTCATAATTCCTTTAAGATATTCTTGGGCGCTCTTTCTTAATTCATTTCTAACTGCTCTTGAAACTTTCTTTCTTGTTATCAAAAATGGCTTTACGACAAGTTCATAATCCTTACACTTAGTTGTAAAAGAATCTTCTACATAATCAGTTCCCTTTCTAACCATTCTTCTCATATAAGCGCTTACTAACCTGCTAGAAACAGGATAAGCTTCCAATCCATTTTCTCCCTTCTTCACTTTCATAATCAATTCAAGATTCTTTCCTCTCAAATTTTTAGTCATATCTAATTTTATAGTTCTTCCTTCAAGCTCTTCAGTAGAAGCTGCATAAAGCATTATCTTTGTGCTAGTTAACGGAGCTTTCACTTCGAAGAACTGTTTCTGTACATTTTTCTTTTTCTTTATTTCTTGTGCCATTTTATTTACTTATTTTATCTCCTATTTCAATTCTTCCTGTTCTTATAGCTTTCTTTATACCCTTCATCTTATTACATGTTTTACACTTATACATTAAAGTAATTCTCTTAGTAATCTTAGTCTTTCTCTTCCAGTCTTTAGGACCTTTTCTAGAATATCTTCCTTGGTTACCATAACCTACTCTTAATCCTCTTGACTCAAGTCTAGACGTTGAACCTCTAGATAATGGGTGTGTAGCCGATCTAGAACGCTGTTTAGCAGTAGCCACAGTCTGAGATGTATGCTTCCTGCAATACGGGCAGTATCGATTCATTTCTTTTGGTATCTTCATTTTGTTTGTACTATTATAGTAAGGTCAAAACTTCGTGCTCGCCAGTCACCGACCAGTGTGGTTCTGGGTCTAAGCAATTATGCATAAGAAAAACGCTTTTTAAATCTTTACTTCCTATCCATTTTTAGAAAACCACAACCTTTTTAATGCCTATTTTTCTCAACAAACCATGAGTAAAGAAACAGAAAAAGTAAAACCTGATTGGGTAAAAATAAAACCAGCAGAATTATCTAAGATAATTTTAGCTCTGCATAAAGAAGGTAACTCTCCTGCTAAGATAGGATTAATTTTAAGAGACCAACACGGAATTCCTAGAGCAAAGCTTCTTGGAAAGAAGATAACTGCATTTCTAAAAGAAGAAAAACAAACTATTGAAACTCAAGTACCTCAAATTGAAAAAAGCAAGGCAAATCTTGAAAGACATATAGCAAAAAACAAACACGATTACACTGCACTAAAAACCCTACATAAAAAATTATGGGATTTAAATAGAGCAAAAAAACAGCTTGAAGCATAGTTAAAACTTAAAAAGCCAGATTTCTACATTCTCCAGCTTGAAAAAGAGGAAATATGCTAATAGATTCAATAAATGAAGCAATAAAAAAAATAGATGAATTATCTAATTCTATGCCTATCAAAGTAATAAGTCATTTTGATACAGATGGCATAACTTCTGCAGCAATTATGTCTCGAACATTACAGCGCTGGAATAAAAGATTCTCTCTTAACATTGTAAAAAATCTTGAAGGAGAATTTATTGCCTCTCTTCCAGAAAATAATATTCTCATCTTTGTAGACCTTGCATCTGGTTCTCTAGATTACCTAAAAAATAAAAAATGCCCAATTATAATCTTTGATCATCATGAAATAGTTCAAGAAATACCTGAAAACGTATTGATGATAAATCCAATAAAAACAAGAGAAGAAATAATTTCTGGAGCAGGAATTTGCTATCTCTTCGCAAAAACTCTATCTATAAAAAATAAAGATTTAGCAAATTTAGCAATAATCGGAATGGTGGGAGATATGTTTGAAAAAAACTTAGGAAAGTTCTATGATACAGTTTTAACAGAATCTGAAGCACTAGTAAAAAAAGGTCTTCTAATTTACCCTGCGACACGTTCTTTAGACAAAGCATTAGAATATTCCTCTAATCCTTACATTCCAGGCGTTTCAGGCTCATATAAAGGAGTAATAGAAATTCTAAAAGAAGCAAATATTCAGAAAATAAATGGAAAGTTCAAATCATTATATGAATTAACAGAAGAAGAAATGTCTTCACTAATAACTGCAGTTATGTTAAGATGTGTAAATGGGAAAGAATCTCAAAATATAATTGGAAACATATACATGATAAAATTCTTTAATAGACTAGAAGATGCAAGGGAACTTTCCGCACTTATAAATTCATGTAGCAGAATGGACTCTCCACAAACCGCTCTAGGTCTCTGTCTTGGAAATAAATACTCTAAAGATGAAGCTGAAAAGATATACATACAATATAAACAACATCTAATAGCGGCATTAAAATACGTAAATGAAAATGAGAAAATATCTGGTAAAAATTATACTATATTCAATGCAAAAGATCAAATAAAAGACACAATAATTGGAACAGTAACTTCTATACTTTCTCACTCTTCTACATATGAAGAAGGAACAATACTTATAGGTTTAGCTTACAATAATGATAAAATAAAAGTCTCAGCAAGGTTAGCGGGGAAAAATGGTAGAAATGTTCGAGAAGTCCTTCATAAAGTAGTTGTCCCTCTTGGAGGTGAAGTTGGAGGGCATCCTAACGCTGCCGGCTGCCTAATTTCAAAGGATCATGAATCTCTGTTCATAGAAGAACTAAAAAAACAATTAGAAACCGAACTAATTCAAGTTTAAACATATCAAAAAATTGATAAATTTTAGGATGCTCAAGATTCTTCAGAATCTTGACACAACAACCTTTAAAAAACAGGTATTTATTACACTACTATGGATAGAACCAAAAGAACTGCATTTCTCAAAATAACCTGCCCAAGGTGCAGTTTTAGCACAATAGTCTATGGAAAATGTTCTACAAATAAAAAATGCTCAAAATGCAATTATCTCTTAACAAAAACATCTGGTGGAAAAGCTAAAATCCGTGCCCCAATCAAGGAGGTTCTACTGTGCAATTAGAAAGGTTGCTGGAACTCGTAGAAACCCGCTGGAGGTTTGTACTATGCAATTAAAGGTTAGTGATATTGTTCTTTGTACTGTTAAAAGCGTAGAAGGAGCCTCAGTATTCTTACAAATAGAAGATCATGGAGTAGGGAGCATGGCTATGTCTGAAGTAGCTGCTGGACGTATAAGAAACATAAGAGAATATGTCACCCCTAACAAAAAAGTAGTTTGTAAAGTGCTAAGCATAGATAAAGATCATGTCCAATTAAGCCTAAGAAGAGTTATGGGTAAAGAAAGGGAACAAGCTCTTGAGAATTATAAAAAAGAAAGAAATCTTATTAGTATATTTAAAACATTTACAAAAGAACCTGAAAAAAAGATAAAAGACATAAAGGCCAAATATACTGTATTAGAGTTTATTGAAGAATCAAGAAAGAATAAGAAAATGCTTGAAGAATTCTTCACAAAGCCTGAAGTTGAAAAGCTAATTCCTCTTTTAGAAGAAAAAGAAACAAGAGAAAAAGAAGTAAAAAAGGTATTCACCTTGAAATCACTTTCTTCAAATGGAATAGAGGATATAAAATCAATATTAACACCTGAATCAAAAAAAGCAGACATAAAATACCTGGGTTCATCTCAATTTTCAATTACTGTAAAGGCTCTAGATTTCAAAGAAGCAAACATCACTTTAAATGAAATAACCTCTAGAATTAACACAAACGCCAAATCAAAGAAATTGGCTTTTGAATTAAAATGAACCTAAAATACTATCTAAAAGATAATAAGAAAGTCTACACTCTAAAAGATAAAATCGATAAAGAAGAAACAAAACCAGCACATTACAAATTCATAAAGATCAAATCAATTAACTTAAACTCGCCTGCGCAATTTCTTTCTTAACAATTTCCATATCTGCCTCCCATAAACCTATCAACTTTCTATTGTAAATAATGGCTGCTGGATGAAATAAAGGTATAAGTTTTATCTTTAACCCTTGCATATCAATAATTTTAACTTCACCATGCAACTGAGTAATTCCTTCAACTTTATCCATTTTATCGACCTCTCCCAGAGATAAAAAAAACTTAGTAGCATAATTTCCCAGGGAACATACAATTTTAGGTTTTATACATTTTATCTGTTCTAACAGCCAAACAGTATGCTCCTTTATCTCTTCAGTTAAAGGCACTCTATTCTCTGGAGGCCTATATTTCAATATGTTTGCAATATACACATCTTCCATAGATAATCTCACACCGGCAAGCAACTTATCGAGATTCTTACCAGCGGCACCAACAAAAGGCATTCCCTGTAAATCTTCATTATTACCTGGCGCTTCCCCAACAAACATTATTTCAGCTTTAGGATTACCCTTTCCAAAAACTAGATTTGTAGATCCTTGCTTTAAAGGTAAATCTGCTTGTCCGCATTTATACTCTATTTCCTTCAATAATTGTGTTTTATCCATATTTATCTAAAACTACAACAATCTTTATGAACCTTCCTTTCTAAAATAAATCATGGCCAACGAACAAACACTAGTTTTATTGAAACATGATGCCATTCAGAGAAATCTTGTAGGAAAAATAATAACTCGCTTTGAAGAGACAGGATTAAAACTTGCAGGAATGAAAATGATCTGGGCAGATGATGAAATTGCTCTAAATCACTATCCACTAGATGAAGAATGGGCTAAAAAAGTCCATGACAAAACAAAAATAGTATATGATGAAAAAGGTAAATCTTGGCCTTATAAAAATCACATTGAAATGGGTAAGACAATTCAATCCTGGCTTGTTACTTTCTTAAAAGAAGGACCGATAATAGCCTTAGTCTTAGAAGGACCTCATGCAATAGAAGTAGTAAGAAAGATAGTAGGTAATACTGAACCAAGACAAGCAGCTCCAGGGACAATAAGAGGAGATTACGCAATGATCGAATCGTACACTTTGGCAGATGACAATAAAAGAGTATTAAGAAACCTAATTCATGCCTCAGACACTATAGAAAATGCAAACAGAGAGATAAGTGTCTGGTTTAATAATTCTGAACTCCATAAATATTCAAAGGAATTAGACAAACATTTTTAATCTTAAAAATGTTTGAAGTTTGATGAATCGAATAAAAGAGCTTCTTTCTAAATCGAAAGTTGATGCAGTTTTAATAATGAACATTGAACCATTAAAAGATAGCAGTTTCTTTGCTTTTTCAGGAATAGAAGAAGGTTCATTCATATATTCTAGTCTTCTTTTATACAAAGACAAACCTACACTTTTAGTAACTGAACTTGAAGAATTAGAAGCTAAAAGCACTGGATTAAACTATCTTGTAATAAAAAAGCTATCAGATATAAAGAAAAAGTTTCCAAAAATAAAAACTTTAGGTATAAACTATTCCTTAATTTCCATATCTAGGAACAAAAAACTTCGTTTTAAGAAAGTTGACATATCTAAACTAATCTCTCAAATATTAGACCAAAAGAATGAAAGTGAATATCATCGCTTTAAAAAAGCATGCAATATAGTAAATCAAATAGCTAAGGAAATTCCTTCCTGGGTAAATAAAGACCTAACTGAAAAATCTCTAGCAAAAGAAATAGAAAAAAGAATGATTGACCTTTCAGGTGAGCCTTCTTTCAAAACAATAGTAGCATTTGGAGAAAATTCAGCAGTTCCACACCACACAACTTCAGACAGAAAAATAAAGAAAGATGAAATTATACTAATAGACTTCGGAGCAAAATACAAGAATATCTGTTCGGATATGACTAGATGCTTCTTCTTTGGTAATCCGAATAAAGAAATCATGCAAGTCTATAACATTGTTAAAAACATTCAGCTAGAATCTATAAATAAGATAAAACCAGGTAGAAATGGCAAAGATATTTACAAATATGCGAAGGAATCTATTGAAAAAACCACTCCAGGAGTCATGAACCACTCTCTCGGACACGGAATAGGTTATGAAGTTCATGAAGCAAGTACATTGAGTTCCATAGACTACAATTTAAAAGAAAATGTATTTACAACTGTTGAACCTGGCTGTTATATAGAAAACCAATTTGGAGTAAGAATTGAAGACTGTATAGTGATAAGAAAAGCCAAAGCAGAAGTCTTAACAACAGCAACAAAGGAATTAGTAATTATCCCATTTCATTAAATGAAAACCCAACATTTTTAATACCTCTTTCTGCTTAAGCTTATATATGCCCCTGTAGCTCAGCATGGATTTAGAGCACAACCTTGCGGAGGTTGGGGTCCTCGGTTCAAATCCGAGCTGGGGCGTTTATAATCTTTTTACTGGCTTAATAAAAGATTTAAATCTATCAACTTCATCTCCAGAAATTCTTACTTTATAAAAATCAGAATATTTACTTTTTTGTAAATATGTTTTATATTTAAAATTAAAAATATTTAAACCTTTTAAAAAATCATTAAATAACATTTTAGAAATAGAACCATAATAAATTTCTTTTCTATCTTTTCTTACGTAACCATCGGAATCTACCAAACCTCTCAAAAAACCCCTCATAAACTCTTTATTCTTATAGTAAGACTTATCTTTTAGAGCAACTGTGGCCGTTTTTCTATTACTAAAAGATAAATAACCCAAAACAAAATTACATAAAATCTTCCCAGACATTTGCATAATCTTAACAGACCTACTACGCACTACTCCGGGAAACTTACCAGTTAACTTATAAAATGAATTTCGATAATATTCTATTAATTTATTTTCTTTAGAATTAAAGAATATCTTTATTCTGTAATCGTATCTATTTTCATTATTCAAATAGTAACCATCGCCAGCAAAAAGACCGATAATTTCTCCAATTAATTCATCATTACTTAGATTTAATTTTATAGATTTATACTTCCTACCTCTAATTTTCTTAATATAATAATAAATAGTAGTTTTTCCCATTCCTGTTTCTTTAATAATTTGATTAAGACTTCTACCAGATTTAATCAAGTCAATAATTTCCTTTTTAACTTCAAATTTTAGTCTAGACATATTTTATATAAAACCACAAAGTATTTATATTTATCCGAGGTTCATATTAGGTGAAATATTGGTTTAAAAGAAAAGCATACGGTTGGGGCTGGAAACCAGCAACTTGGCAAGCCTATTTAGTTATAACAATCTGGATATTTTCTCTCATTTTCACATTCATACAAATAGACAAAAACTCACATTCAGTCTCAGACACATTATACTCTTTCGTCCTTCCAGCACTAACATTAACTCTAATAGCCTGGCTCATACAATATTACAAAGGAGAAAAGCCAAGATGGCAATGGGGAAATCATAAATAAAATGAAAGAAGATAAACATTTTCTAAAAATAGCAATAGGTAAATCAAAAGACTCGATAAGGCTAAAAGGTTTTCCAGTGGGAGCAATTTTAGTTAAAGATAATAAAATCATATCAGAAGGAATTAGTAATGGAAAAAATCTTAATGATCCTACAAGCCATGCAGAAACAGATGCTATAAGAAAAGCCTGTGAAAAGTTAAAGACAAGAAACCTAAAAGATTTAACATTATACTCCTCACTAGAACCTTGCTTAATGTGCTTCTCTGCTTCAAACTGGGCGTCAATAAAAAAAATAGTCTATGCAGTAAAAAAAGAAAGCGTCTCAAAACAACATTTCCAAGGAGATACAAAGCTAGAAGAAATAAATGAAAAGAATTACAACAAGATAGAATTAATACACATACCTTCTTTAGAAGAATCAGCTCTTGAAATTATCAATAATTGGGAAAGTTCTCAAAAGACTATTTAGCAGCAACCTGAAATTTATCTTGTCCCTGATACTGACTTCCTAATTCTTTATTTCCATAAGGTCTTTCCACACCTTTTGGAAAGTAGAAAACTTGACCATAACCTACAATATCTCCTCTTTGCACACTCTTACCGAGCAATTTTGGAAAAGCAGTCATCATTCCATTATATCCTGGATCTATCCAACTATTTCTCTTATTAATTAAAGATAAATTAACTTGTCCTTGTCTAAACCTCTCATCACCGGAAATTAAGTCTAAGGGAGCAAATCCTCTTAACTTTGGAGCACCTGGAACATTTCTTCCAACCAGATTATTAAAAACACTGATTCCAACTTTATCTGATAATTCAAATTTTTCCTCAACTTCAACAACTAAATGTTCTCCTTCTATTATGTCATATTTATTTCTAATATCTACTGGCTCAAATAAATTTTCATGACTATACTTTGATCTCTCTGAAAATTTAATTCCACCCTCAACTTTTTTCATTCTAAAGGCATCTTTAGCATGTAAAAGAATAAGCCCGTTCCAAGAATCAAATTCGCCCCCATTCCCTCTTTCAACTTTCATTAATCCTGCTTCTGCTAAACCTCTCAACTGCCTAGTAGTTTTAGCCTGAACGCCCATATCAAGTGCTCTAACTGCTTCTCCTTGTTTAGTATATGGAGGTTTATCTCCAACATCAAATGGAACTAAATAAGTTTCAGCAAATGGCGCAACTCTAATAAATGCCTGCGCAATTCTCTCTTCGCTATCAAAATGTAAATCATTAGGAGTATAATGAAATATAGTGCTTTCTAAACCTAAAAAATAACAAGGATCTGGATTCCCGCAAACTACTCCTCCTAATCTCAATAGACTACTCCTACCATCTAAGAATTTATCAAAAAAACAACTTCCTTGTGGAGTCATACCTTTCTTTACACTAAAATTAATATCATCAACAAAACTTACCCATGAAACTTGATTTGCTCTCAAAGTTAAATCTTCACAATAACCTCCTGTCGCAGTTCCAGGATTGAAGTATGAATCAATTTTCCTAAGTCGAAGATCAAGAGTAGCAGGTTGCAATCTTTCTCCAAGATTATCAAAATCTAATGCAGGGTTCAAAATCAAAAAACCCTCTCTAACTGCCTGTTTTATTCCCCTATCACTAAGTATTCTTATAGCAGGTCTTCCTTTTCCAAAATCATCACTTAAAGGATTAGGTAAATGTTTTTTGCTCATAAAAATAGCTTCAAATTAGACTTTATAAAATTCTCTATTTAATCTTCCCTTCAACCACCACAAAACTATTCTTTCCAGCCAGATTATTCACATACTTGACAAATGAATGCATATCCTTCCTCTTTTTCACAATGCAAAAACTATTTCCAGTAATTGGAAAAACAATAGGTTGACCTTCACCATCATCAGTCAAATAAACAATATTTCCACCCCATTCAACATTCCATTTATCAGTAAGTATAAAGAAAAATCTAATTTCTTCCTTTCCAGCTTCATCATCATGAACAAGAGTATAATCTTTCCACCCGAATCTTTTAACACTTAAAGTCATCTTACCAACTTTCTTCCCAATAACTTTTCCCAAGAATTCATTAAATTTATCGCTAGCAAATAAACCTTCAACTTCCAAGTTATCAATCAAACTATAAGAATATCTATCTGGAATTTTAGCAATTTCGCCTTCCTCATCATTTATCCTACTATTCAAATTACCATACTCATTCACATCAATAAAACTCTCCAACCTAACAAATCCATTTTCACTAAAAGCATCTTTAATCTGCACTACAATTTCCTTATCAGTATAACTTTTATTAATCAATGTAACCAACCCCCTATAGCATACCTTTTCTTTTTACCAATTACTTCCTCAACTTCATGCCAACTCCTCTTTGAAACTTCAAAAATCATTAAACTATTCCATTTAGGAGAATATCTTTTTCCACTCTTCCCAGGCTTTCCATTATCATCTTCAAGCAAAGCCAAAGCTCCTCCATCTTTTTCAGAGAAATCTTCACATAAATAATATACGTAAGCTATCTTTCTCCCCTCAAGTTCATCATCATGACATAAAAGATAATCTGTATTTTCATACAAACTACCAGCCAAATCAAAGGCTCCTTTTTTAACTTTAATTCCACTAATCTTCTCAATCCTTTCTGCAAATTCCCTGCTTTCAAGCATCTTAACAAACTCCTTTATCTCCTTATTCTCACTATAATGTAAATCTTGAGTCTGTTTAAAAGAAAACAAATCGCTATCTTTCTCTTCAAATTCTTCTTTCTTCAAAGCCAAAGCCAATCTTTCAGCTTCTTTCTCACCCAAAAAACTTTCAATAAGTAAATGGGGGAAAGGCATATTCTTAGCAAAATCCATAAATTAAAGAAGAAAATAACTGATTTAAACTTTAGCAATCTTCCACAAAGCATTAAACTGTTTTCTATATGTTTTAGCCAGTGCTTCATTTTCTATAACAATTCCATGAAGAGGTTGGCTAAATATAATAATCGCAACTTTATTTCCATAAATCATAGTAGAAGTAGGCTCAAAAAACTCTTTAGAGAGAAAACGATAAGTGGTTGTCTTTCTTGGAGCAGGTAAATAATTATCTCCTTCTCTTACAAGTACTTTCTCCTTTAATCCACTCTTCTTCATATCCTCGAAATATCTATGCATAGCCAATTCATCAGCTTCCATAAATTTCTTCTCATCAACTCCAATTATTAATGCCTCTCCACCTTTTTTCTTTAAAGTTCTAAAAACATCTCCCACAACTACTCTAACAACCTGACTTCCGAGATAAAATTCTGCCTTAGCTTCATTCTTAACACTACTACTAAGACTATTTAATTCAGGTAAAATACTCTTAACCTCTTCAAGTCTATTTTTCTGTACATCAACCAAATTCTCAGGTTCAACAGCAGAAAAGACATTTTTCCCATCTTTTACTATAAAAGAAACTAGTCCTTTCTCAAGCAATTTCTTCAAATTATCATAAGTGTAAGGCCTATACAATCCAGCACTCTTAGCCACATCAGAGACAATTGAAGGACCCATCCTAAGCAAAGTCAAATAAACAGAAATCTCATTATTAGTAAGACCAATCTTCCGTAATATTTCCTGTACATCTGCCATGAATAATCAAACAAACCCTCATTTTTAATCTTTACTACTGTCGTTTTTTATTGTACGACAAGACTTTAAGTATCTACTTTTTGCAGGAATTCTATGGAAAATAAACAAGAAAGACCTTTAGGAAATATAAATGCAGGATATATAGCTAGAGATAGGCAGAAAAATTCTCTTATCAAACATGGAGATGGAGGTATTAGCCGTGATGGGACTATAGTATCAAAAGCGTTAAGTGATTGTTTTATGGATTTATTTAGAAAGCGGTATGATGAAGACTATATTAATTATTCAGGAGCCTTTGTTAATACTGATATTCTTGGAATTGATTTCAATGAAATAAAAGAGTTTAGCATTAAAGTAATGGGCAGTTTTGGCTATAGCAGAGAGGCTTATCTAACACATGTTTATGAATCATCCAGAACACCTTGGAGAGAGGATGAACCTCGTGTGAGGTTTTGCGAGAACTCTTCTCTTAGACCTTTATCTCGTATTGTTACTGACTGGTATACTATGCAAAATAATGAAGATATGGCTATGCGCCCTGAAATTAGGGGAAATCTTGTTTTTCCAGGGTTGCCATTTACAGGATGGCCATTTATTAATTCTGCAGGATATTTAACTGATAGATTAAGAAAATTAAAAGAAGAACTTCCTGCCTTCTATCTGCAAAGTGAATGGATTCCTAAGAATCTTAAAGATGCAAAGGCTGTGCTTATTGAAAGAGGAATTGAAACATCAGAAGAAGAAATAATGAAACTTGGTATTGCAGGACAAATTGCTACATCTTATATCATAGGTTTAGCTTTTTCTCAATTAGGTGGAGAAAAAGAACTTACTAAAGAAGATGAATCTGTTGGAAAATGGTTTGGTGTAAAAATATAATGGAAAAAAATATATTTCGAGATGGAAATATAATCTATGACTTGAAACCGAAAGGGCCACTACACTGGAAAAACGCTACTATAGGTGGCATAAAACCGATAGGGCTACGATACTGGAAAAAAGACGATATAGTGGACTCCACTCAGATAAGCAATGAACTATTTGGGGAAGAAAAATCATTGCAAACAACTCTATTTTCAGATATAGCGAGGCTCGTATCATTTGCAGTCATTAATATAAAAAATAAAGATTTACAACCAGTTATTGAGAGTCTTAATAATTATTCTATAACTGGAAATACATTAACTGTCTGGACTCCAAAAGGTTTTTATGTTATTGATAAACCTGGAAAAGAGATTATCTCTTTACTTGGAAGAGACTATCCCTCTAACCCTTATTTTGAAACAAATACAAAAGAAGTAATAGATATGGAAAAAAATCTAAATAGGCAAATAGTTTCACAAGATAAAAATGGAATTTTACACAGCGAAGATAGAGATATAAGATTTGTTCCAAATTTATCTAGAAAATACTTTGGTCGATCAAAAATTTCTATTGCACAAAATCCTGGCATTATTGCTTTAGTTGGAAATGAAGAAAATGCATCTCTTCTTGAAGAAGCTGTGAAAAAATTCAAATTAGGATATAATTTTAGAGGTCCTCTTCCTTCAGATAAAATAGATATTAGGATCCCTAGTTTAATGTCTATTGTAAAATTTGATTACTGGCTCGATATAAATGGATCTCTTTGTAATGAAAATAAATTCTGTTCTTTTGGCTTAAAAAATTAAACTCTTAAGTTGGACTTATTCTGCTTCTTCTTCATCTCTAACACCTTTAATAGTTACATAAAACTGACATTCATTATCTGGTAAGTTAGGTGAGTCAATAAGTTTTGCCACTCTGCTTCCTTGTTTTCCTCTTCTCAAATACATTCTATAAGTAGATGCGTGACCAACAATATTCCCACCAATAGCTGTAGTTGGATCTCCAAACATCATTGCAGGATTAGCCATAACTTGGTTAGTAACATAAACTGCAATGTTATGCTGTTCGGCCATTTTAATCAAATTGTGTAAATACTTATTCAACTTTTGCTGTCTATCAGCTAACTGTCCTCTTCCTGCAAATTCTGCTCTAAAATGTGCAGTTAAAGAATCTATAATAACTAACCTAATAGGCTCTCCATCTTTAATCATTTCATTTATCTTATCAATAAGAAGTATTTGATGATCTGAATTAAAAGCTCTTGCAACTAAAATATTTTTTAAAACTTTATCAGGATTTGCTCCAATACCTTCAGCAATCTGCCTTATTCTCTCAGGTCTAAAAGTTCCTTCAGTATCAATCCACACGCTTTTACCATTTGCTCCGCCCTGTTCAATAGGCATCTGAGCATTAACAGCTAAAGTCAAACCTAACTGCGTTTTACCAGAACCGAAAGCCCCATAAGCCTCAGTCATTGATTTAGTTTCCACACCTTTTCCTCCCAAGAGATTATTCAAATTAGCACTTCCTGTAGTAATATAAAGAACATTTTTTCTTTGCTCTGCAAATTCATCTCCAGAAACAAAACCAAGCTTCATCATACTTCTTGCAGCTTGAATAGCCTTTCTAGCAACGGCTTCACCAACTCCAGCCATTTCAGATAAAGCACTAGGACTTAAAACAGCTAAACCCATTAAATCATAAACACCAGCAGCCTCTAATTTTACCGCAATCCCTGGACCAATACCTGGAATATCAGTTAACTTCTGACCATCACTCTCTTCTTTCTTTTCGCTTTCACCTTCTTCTTTCTTAGCCATATAAAAAATACCTCTCACCCAGTATATAAATATTTCAGCACTCTAAAATACACTTTCACTAAAGTGTATTTTAGTTCATTAAAAACTAAACAGTTTTCTGAAAAGAATTAATAATTTCTTCAGTAATAACCTTTTCAATCTTCTCAATCATCATTTCATTAGTATTGTATAATTGATTGCTTCTCATACTTCCAGAAAATACTAATTCTTCACCAAGATATTTACTTTTAACACTTCCAAAATTTTCAATAGCCATTACCTCTTCCTCACTTATACCTAGCATCTTTATCTGTTCTTTAAACAAGACAGCTTTCAAACTTTCATTTCCATCATCCAAAACTAAGGTCAACAAAGCTCGTTTCTCACTCTCAGTTTTACCATGATTTGCACACTCTCCTTCAACAACTCTCTTTCCACACTCTTTGCACACTTCAAAATATCTAGGATCAAATATCTGTACAATAAATGCTCTTGTCTTCAAACTCTGTCCTGATTTAGCATCATTAAGCTTCCTGTTTTCAAATGCTTTCTCACTCTGCACATTTGCAATCTTTTCTTTACTCTTTTTTATATCTGAAAAGCTTCCTAAATGAAGTTCTCCATTTCTTATATTTCCATTACTTATCTCTATAACATCTCCTTCTTTGACTTCTCCCTTCTCAACTAAGGAAATATGATTAGTATCCCAAAGAACTGTCTTGATATTTCCACTATCATCTGCTAAAACTAAATTAGCAACCTTCCCCTCTCTTCCATTTTTGTTAAACTCTCTAACTGCTCCTACACCAATAACCTTAGCAATAACATTTGCTCTCTTCATTCCTTGTAACAATTCGCTTATCTTCAATTTCTCTTTTTCAAAATTTATTCCTAGCTCAGCCGCAACAATCTGTGCAGCTCCTTCTTTGCTTACAAGCCCAGATAACTTAGCTCTTTTAGCTTCAATCTTTCTCTCAATATCTTCCTTAGGTAATCCAGCAGCTAAAGCAATCCTATCAATCAGTTGAATATATGTGTCCACCATTCTCTTTTTCATCAACTACACTATAAAAGCATTATGCCTCTTCAGCATAATACTCCTAACTTTCTAAAAAAGATTTATATACTCTAAAACCTAGTATAGAATATAGATTATTGTATCTAATGAAAGGAGGTAAAAAATGGCAAACACACAAAAGACTTTCGCATTAGTGCTAGGTATTGTTTTACTTCTTGTAGGTGTCTGGGGATTCTTTACTGATTCCATATTAGGCATCGGAGTAAACGCAGCACAAAGCGTCTTACACGTCATCGCTGGTATCTTTGGTATCTACGTAGGTACTAAAGGAATGGGTCCAGGTTACAACTCATCAATTGGATGGATTGGAATAGTTCTTGCAGTTCTAGGTTTCGTACCTTATACAGCAGCTCTATTGGGCACTCTATTAAATGTAAACATGGCTACAACTTGGTTACACTTAGCAATTGGAGTAGTGGCACTAGGCGTGTATTACTCAGCAGATAAATAAATCTGCCAATTTTTATTTTTATTTTTTTTAATGTTTTCTAAAAAATTATACTGGATTTGTACAATAGTCCTATTTCTAGGATTATTATGGATGTTCCTCCCTCATGCAGCACATGGAGCTATAACTGGAGTAGAAGAAGAAACAGAACATTACGAACATGTAATCCAAGGACTAATTCCTACACTTTTAGCTTTAGTCGGAATGATTTGGAATGAAAAACAATCTAAGAAGAAAAGCAAATAATCAAAACACTTATAAACCGTCCTAAATAAAAACAAGGATGGCTACAGTAATTATAGTAACAAAATTAATGCCTTCATCACCTGAAGCAGATCTATCAAAGATAATAAATCATGCATCAGTAATTCTAAACAAAGAAGGAGCAAGAAATGTCTCTTTTGAAGAAAGACCTATTGCTTTTGGTCTAAAAGCAGTTATAATCAAGATGGATATGCCTGAGGAAAAAGGCACAGATACAGTAGAATCCCTTCTAGCCAACATCCCAGAAGTTTCCTCAGTTACAATTGAAGAATATAGAAGAGCCTTCGGATAGAACCTAAATCTATAAAAAACCTATTTTCCCATAGACTAATATGTCATTAACACAAGAACAAATAAAAGAACTCAAATTCCAATTGTCTCAACAAATTCAAAACTTACCAGCAGAAAAGAAACAAGCAGCACAACAACAGATAGATTCTCTATCTCCAGATGCACTTGAATATATGTTAAAAGAGCAAACTTCATCTGGAAAGTCAAAACAATCAATATTTAGAATGATAATTTCAGGAGACATCTCTTCAACTAAAATAGAAGAAAATCCATCAGCCCTAGCAGTTCTAGACATAAACCCAATTTCAAAAGGCCATACAATTGTAATACCTAAAAAACTCTCTGCAACTTCAAAAGAAATCTCTCCAGAAGCATTTATACTTGCACAAAGCATAGCTGAAAGAATAGAAAAAAAGCTTAATGCCTCTTCAGTAGAAATTCAAACAGAAAAGAAATTTGGAGAATACATTATTCATATAATCCCTAGTTATGAAGAACCTTTAACATTACACTCAGAAAGAAAAGAATCCTCTCCTGAAGATCTAGAAAAAGTAGCTGAAAAAATAAGGCCTGAAAAAAAGCCAGCTATCAAAGTTGAAAAAGTCGAAGAAAAAGAGATAGAATATCTGCCTCCAAAAAAAAGAAGAATAGCGTAATAATATATGCTATAAGGAAAACAGGAACAAATGGAACTCCTTGCTTTATCAAAACACTCTTTCCACGTTTAAGCAATTTCTTTATCTCTTCCAAGCTCAACCCATGAACGCTATTTCCTATTTCTTTACCTTTTATGACTATCTCTTCACCAATCCAATCTCCCTCTCTCAAATCTCTAGGTTTAACATAAACTAACATACAAGATTTATCAACTGCTCTTAGGTAAATAAAAAGAAGAGCTAATGTTAATAAAACTGCTGCAAAAATAAGGCCATAACTTACTTTATATCCATAACTAACAATTCCAAAAACAAACAGAAACAGAAGCCCATAAAACCTCCAATCAAATTCCTTAAAAAACTTCATAAAACTCTTAAAAAACTTATTTTTATTCTTAAAAGCAAATACAACACTCGCAATTAAGCTGTAAACTGCACCAACAGAAAATAACAATAACAAAAAGAAAGACCCTTGTAAAAGAAACTCATTCAAACTATTAAAAGGTAAAACTGCACCCATACCTACAAGTAATTTAGCATCTCCTCCTCCAAATACCTTGCCGTAGTAAAATGCCTGTGAAATTAGGAAAAAAACCAACACTCCTAAAATTCCAGATAAAAAGAAAGTATAATTCTCAACTCCTATAGAATAAAATAGTCTATAAGCTAAAGCAATAGACACCAATGAAAAGTTAAGCCAATTAGCAACTTCCCTAACCTTCAAATCCTGCACACTAGCAAATATCATCCAAATCAAAGCAACAGCAAATAAAAAGAGATATTCGTACATATTAAATTTAAGAAAATAACATTTATTAAGCTTCTCTCTTTAGTTACTCTATGCAAAAAGAGACAAAAACAGATTTAAGAAAATACATCTTTTGGGGCGTCATTCTATTTCTTCTTATCTCCTCCTATTTTATAATAAAACCTTACTTAATTGCTTTAGTCTCAGCATTTATCCTAGCATTTCTTATAAAACCAATTTATGCTATATTAAATTCTAAAGGAATAAATAAAAGAGTATCTGCAATAATATCTGTTCTAATCATTCTTATCCTAATAATAATACCTATCGGTGTTCTTTTAGGAGGCATAACACAACAAGCATACTCTACCCTAAATGATGAAAAAATAAGCGCAGTACTTGAAAAAATATCAGATTATAAATTATTTGATACTTTACAAATTGATATAGATGGCATAAAATCAAAGGGATTAGAATTTCTTATCTCCATGTTATCCAATTCAATAACATATATTCCTGCATTCATAATCTCATTATTCATATTAATTTTAGGGATATATTACATTTTAATTCATTGGGAAATCTTATCTTCTAAACTAGCTGACTTTCTTCCTGTAAAAGATAAAAATAAAGCAATGAACAATATTAGAGACGTAACAAAGGGATTAGTCTACGGCACAGTCTTATTAGCATTTATTGAAGCAATAGTTGCAATGATTGGATTTGGTTTATTAGGAGTAAGTATTTCTTTACTTCTAGCTACACTTATCTTCTTCTTTGCATTCATTCCAGGCGTCGGACCAGCCATGGCCTGGGGACCAGTAGCACTATACTATCTAATTACACAACAATACTCTCTAGCAATTGGAGCATTAGTTATAGGAATAATAATAAGCGTAGGCATAGACAATCTTCTTAGAATAAAGATATTAGGTGATCAAGCTAAAATGCAACCACTAATAATGCTTATAGGTATTCTTGGAGGAATAACTCTATTTGGTGTATTTGGATTTATAATCGGTCCACTTATACTCATCTACACCCTAAAACTATTAGAAGAAGCCATGGATGATTGATAATATCAATCATCATATAAACTAATATACAGATATCATAATAATAGAAAATAAAATTAAAAAAGAACTATTATCTTATAAATCAATATTGATATCGTATTATAGATAACTAATTATTTTATCACAATTATACCTAAATTAAAAATAATCTAATGAATCACTAACTCTTTCTATTATTCTCATTACTAACAGAAACCTGAGCTAAACCATCACTTCTATGCTTCCCACCAGTCTTATATCTATTAAACTTACCTTTAGCACGTTTATCATTCTTATTCTTCCTTCTCTCACTAAAGCCATATTCATCAGCCATATCAATAAAACAAAATCAAACTCTATTTATAAATCTTCAGAAAAAACTAATCGGTAGGCTTAACTCCGCCCTTAGCCCTATAGTCTGCTAAGTCGGTGAAACCTAATTTAACGGCTTCTGCATCATTTGTAGGTTCTTTCACAATAGGAGCAGGAGGAGTATTAGAAGCAACAACAGGTTTAGGATCAGCTGGAACAGTTCTAGATAAACAGGTCTGCCCATTTACCACTACAGTATCTTTATACTTAACACCTTGTGTAGTTTTTAGAGTATTACAATATTTATATGCCCATTGTTGATCACATGATGGAGCAGTTACACCTACTTTAGGAGTAAACCAACCATTAACCTTAGCGAAATCACAATTAACAAACTGCTTACTTCCACCAATAAAACCTAAAAATCCCTTATAATTAACTTCTCTAGCTTGATTACAATAAGGGCTCTGTAATAAATCAGCAGCAGCACCAGCATCAACATCAGCAACACCTTTACAAAAAGCAGCTATTGCACTAACATCATCAGGAGCTTGAGAGAAAACCGCTTTATTAGATTGTCCAACCATATAAACAGCGCCACCGATAACTAGTAAACTCAAAATTATAATAACTATAACGGAAAGAGTTGAACCTAAATCAGCTTCCGCTCCTCTCTTATTCATCACCATCTTCAAAAGAATAATCAATTGTTTATAAATCTTTTTGCTCTAGAGATTATACTAATTTGATGAAATCTTATTCCCATTTCCATCAAATTTCATCTCAATATTCAAAGTTCTAACAAGTTTACCAGAATCATTTTCCAATTTAATGAAAACATTATCTATTTTCAATAAATATCCTCCACCATCAGAAGTCAATAAGAACTTCCCATTTCTAATCAAACCAAATAAATTTGTATTTTGTATTCTCAAATCATGCTTTCCAGCCGAACTCTTAAATTTATCATCTAAACCAGTTCCACCACCAGCTCCCTCTTGCAAACTCTCTTGCATAAACAATTCCAAATTTGAATAAATATAACTCTCAATTGATTTTTCAGAATTAAAAAGCATATCTGCACTTTCTAAAGGCCTTGCAATTCTTCCATCATAACTTGCAAAACTCCATAGAGCAGTTATAACTAAAACCAAAGCACCCACAAAAACAAGTGTCGTAGGCACATCTCCCTTTCTATTCATAACCATCAAATTCCTCCCTTGCATTTTCCATAATAATAGTAAATATCAACATTCTTACTATCGACAATTAAGCTTATCTTAGGTAAATTGTTAATCTTAAATCCAATCTGACTATCTAACAATCCGATAAAATTACCTATTTTTATTTCATTACCATTATCTCCAGCCATGACTGCTTTATCTCCCAAACCAGGTAAAATGTAACCTTCGTTAAATGTTCTCAAAGCACTTCTCTTTTCAACACTTTCAGGATTTTCTCCCAATACTTGCTTACCTTCCATCTTTGCATCATAAATAATAAATATCCTTCTCTTTTCAAAATCATCTTGCATAGAATAAGCTAAACAAATGGGATAACTATACTTCGTACCTTCTTTCTGCAAGTACTCACTCAAAGCCTTTGAAAAACCTCCTCCAAAACCATAACCTTCCTGTCCTCCAGCAACATTAACATTCTCCTGTCTATATTTCAACAATCCTTCTAAAATATTTATCTTATCTGTTTTACCTTCAATATTGACATCGATCTGCTTTCCAAAAAAATCATTTCCTAAATTCTCATCTAAAATTAAAGTATTCGGCTTTCCAATCAAAGAAGCAAAATAAACAAATCCACCCATAATAATCAAAACAGCAATCATAACAAAAAGAGTAGTTACTGTCTTTCCAATTTGCCCTCTTTTATTATTCAAAGATATATTCATTATGCAACTCTCCGAGGATTTATCTTGCTTCCAACAATTAAATGCAACTTTTTATCATTCAATTCAAAATTCTTCTCACTGCATCTAATCGCATTCTTACTAGTAACTTCAGTAAATCCACATAATTGATAGTTACTATTTATAAAAAATAAAGGCTCTGCTTTATTAGTATAACAACTTCCTTCACATATTCTAACCACGAACTCTTTCTCTCTCAAAACATTTTCATTTAAATTACATTTAATAAAGAAATCCTCTTTATTAGATAAATCAACAATTTTACTAGTTAAACAATTTTGAATTTCATTCCCAAGCCATTTTGCCTGCACTTCCCTAACATCATATCCTCCTCCAAAGAAAGCATAAGTACTCCAAGTCAATCCCAATCCAATTATAATAAATAAAAATATAAAATAAACAATAGAAACCTGATCTCCCAATCCTCCTCTTCTATTTATTTTTCCAATAATCATTTTATTCCTCCAGCTCCAACACTAAATTTAAGAAAATAACCATTAATATCTTCCTCAATTAAAACATCATTTATATCATAATTCCTCAAAAATGAATAACTAGTTTTCTTGCCTTTCTGCAAGCTCACGCTTACTTCTTTCTTCACATTATCAAAACTCACAATCTGTTTATAATCGGCAATCCCTTCTTTTCTACTCAATTCAACAGCTCTATCCATATTCAACTCAACTCGATCTCCAACTTGCGCATTATTAACACTTTTAGCAATTGTATAAGAATAATACTGTTCCCAAAAATAAACATTATTCTGATACTTATACAAGAAAGCCATCCCACTCATTAAAAACAGGATAAAAAGAATAATGTAAATAACATTTTCTTCAAGATACCCCTCGCCTTTATTATTTATACCTTTTATCTTATTGATTTCCATTTTTATCATCCAATTTTCTTAAAACTCACAACTCCATTATTCTTACTAATTTCAACTTCAATTAAATTAGATTGGAAAGCTATAATTGGTAATTTAATGAGTTCAGTAGTTTTACCTTCTTTTTTATTCATAGCATCAACTTTAACTTCAAAACTATTAAGAGCTATTTCTATTTTAGCAGATTTAACTTCTCTACACAAACCTTGAACATTGCAGGCATTTACTAAATCGTCCATTTTACCATTACACACGCAAATAACATTTTTTAGTAAATATTTTTCAGGTATTTTCAAATCATCTTTATTCCACCCAGCTATAAACCAATCACAAGTTTTATCATTGCCTTCTTTGCATAATCCAGGCAATTTAGCCATAATCTTTTGCCCATCTTCAAGGGAATTTGCTCTACTTTCTAATATATCTAAAGACGTCTGTGCATTTCTCTTAACTTGAGCAGTACTAACTAAACCAAATAAATATACGACAACGACTAATATGAGCAAAATTCCGATAATAGTTAAAATTAATTCAAGAACGCTCTTCTCAAGAAGCAAAAAACCTTTTTTATTATTTATTCTAATCATTATGCTTCTCCTTCAACAATTTCACATATAGAATTTATTGAACTTCGATCATAAGGCAATATCTGAACAACTGAACAACCAGTATTTGAACTTCCACGGCCAGTATAGGTGCCACAATATGCTGCTACATCTGCCCTACTCCAAGCTGCAGAAATTTCAGCAGAAGCGAAAGCCAAAGAGCCAATAGCTGCAACAATAGAAGCACCGACAGGATTAGTAAGAACTGGTTTGAATACTCTCAAACCACTTCCAGTTATTAATTTAGAACCTACAAAAGCTACAGAACCGGCTCCTACTGCAGCTCCTCCAACCATAGTAGTTCCTGCTTTAAATTGACTAGGAGCACTTATTTGCATAAATACGACTGCTACTTCATTGCTCTTTTTAGAGTTGTATTCGCTCTGACCTAAAAGAGAACCTTGAATAGTTCTCGCATCTAATTTTGAATCACTTCCTAAATCAAGCGTCTTAAAATAATTAAAATCACTGCCTTTTGGTTTGTTATTAGTCATATAATCTCTAATATTGACTTTTTCCACAACTTTTGGATCAGCATTTTTATCAATAGCAATCCTAGAGCAAACAACACATCTTGGTTTTGAATTTCCAGTAGCAATAATGCTTTCACTTAAACTTCCAAATATATCCATCTTGCCTCTACCAAAGTCATCCCAACAATCATAAAAAGAATCTGCAACTTTCTTCTCAATTTGTTTTCTAGATACTATAGAATCTTTACTCAATTTAACTTCATCTACATTCTTCTCACCTTCAAAATTCTCCTTGCACTCTCCACCCAAACATATCTTCTTAGTAACACATTCAATAGGTACGCTAGGTGCAACACCTGGAAGTAAAGTTGGAACAGTGGCTTTAGCAAGTATAGATAACTTACAAGCAGCATCTTCTCCAATTCCTTGAATATTTAGCCTTACTAAAAAATAAGCAAGAGCAATAAATGCAATTATTAAAATAACTGCGATTAGAATATACTCTGCCTGAATAGCTCCTCTTTTTTTACCTCTTTCTATAAGCATATAATTAACTAATAATCAAGGTTTATAACAATTACTAAATTAAGAGAAAAACATCTTACCCAAAAGCCAGACAGCCAAAATAGCAATTATGGCCCAAACAATGACCTCTCCCCTCTCAACAATAGTTGACAACTCCCAACCTTTAGCTTGTTTATTCATCATATACACTCCTTACTAACTTCAACTGGTTTTCTTAAATCAACAGCTAACATACCCTTATCTTTAATATAGACAACGCAGAAATAATTAGCCACATTTATCCCACTTACTTCTCCATAATTTAATTGAATAGGCTTTTTAACAATATAATCTCTCCAATCAACTAAAGCATTAACAAAAGCTACTTTCTGATTACTTGTTAAACTCAATTTTTCACTTAAATGCTCCTGAGCAGTATTGGTGCTTTCAGTATAAGCCAAAGTAACTTCTTTTTCTTCTTTATTATAAGTCCTCACACTAATACGATAAGTAATCGAACTAGAATCTCTTGATTGAATCACGAGCCTTAAAGTAATCTTAGTATTTACTCCATTTTTATAAAAGCTGTAATCATAAATTCCTTTATTTTTATCTTCTTGACTACCATCATACTTAAGTTCGAACTCTTCACCAGGTAAAACTAAATCTTGACCTAATTTAGAAACTAAATCTATCCCTCTATTTCCAAAAGTAGCTATTCTAGCTAAATCTGCTTGTGTTTGAGAAGATAATTTACTATCTGTGTAAAATTCATTTTTTACACTAAAGAAAATTAATCCTTCTCTAGCAAATTGATATAATTTTTTATCGAAACTCATAAAATAAGTCTTCTTATTTTCACCAACACCGTAATCTACTTTAATATAACTAGCTAATTTACTATTAACTCCATTAAAAGCATCTGGCCCTTTAATTAACTCGGGTCTTTCAGTCAATTTAGGAAGAGTCAGAAAATCATTAGAACCTGTAGGAGCGATTCTTAAATCATTTCCTTCCAACATGGGATCTCTCAGTTGTTGAGCATACCAATAACTAGAAAAATCAGCATAAATCTGACCTTTATTAACTGTAAAACTTCCTAAATTTACTTCTCTTTCTATCTTATTCCACATTTTATCTTTCCTATAATTAACACTATCATCAAGAAGATTATACATAACTATCCCAGGGCCTTCTTCAATTTGAAAAGCACTTTCTTTAGGTAATATTCCTAATTTATCGGGCAAGATATTAGCAAAGAAGGATTTTACAACTCCTGCACCCGTACTAGAACTATCAACAATAATTAGGACTACTAGGACTACTAAGACGATAATTGCAACAGTTTCAAATGTACTCAAACCTTTCCTATTCATTATTTTCATTTTATGATCTACCAAAAATTTCATTTAATGCTTCAAGCAAGGCAGGTAATTTACCAGTAAGGATAAGGTAAGTTAAACCTCCTATGATTATGACTCCCACTGCAACAACTATAAACATCGCACCACTCTGGTCCCAAGCTAAACTAAACCCTCTCTTATCCATTCTTATTGAATGGATATTTGAAATTTTACTAAATTTCATTTTATTCATCCCATCAAGAAATATCCATTATTATTAAACCTTATGCGTGACTTACTTAACCTTGTCCCTTATTCGAATATAAATAACATTTATAACATCCTCTTGCATTAATTCTAAGTAATAACAAATTGGTGATATATGCCTACTACAGATGAAATTCTAAGAAAATATAGTGCGAAAATAGAGTCAGAAGCTTCCAATTACACACATAATTCTTCAGATTATACTAAATTCAAATCTGAAACAATTCACTTCCCCTCAAACTATGAAAGCTGGTCAAGAATTCTTGGAAACATAATAAAAATAAATATATCTCAAAAAGATAAATTGAGGCTTGAAAGACAATTATCTGAAGCTCATGTAGACGTAAATCCAAGTCAGGCAGTTACTCTTGCTATTTGCTCTTTATTATTAGTATTATTTATCTCGTTTCTAATTTCAACAATAATTTTCATTATTAATGGAACTTTTCCAGTTCTATTCGCTTTCCTAGGAGTAGTAGCCTCAGTCTTTCTATTCTATTATGCATACACCTTTCCAGAGAGATTAGCAAACGCCTGGAAACTTAAAGCTTCTTCACAAATGGTTCCTGCAATTCTGTATATAGTAGTTTATATGAAACATACATCAAATTTAGAAAGAGCAATTGCCTTCGCAGCAGAACACTTAGAAGGCCCTTTAGCGCTAGACTTCAAAAAAATATTCTATGATGTAGAAATAGGAAAATATTCTACAATAAAACAATCATTAGACAATTATCTAGAATCCTGGAGAACCTACGCTCCTGAATTTATTGAATCAATGCACTTGGTAGAATCAAGCCTTTACGAACCTTCAGATGGAAGAAGAATAGAAATTCTAGAAAAATCATTACAAGTAATTTTAGATGGGGTTTATGAAAAGATGCTAAAGTATAGTAGAGAAATCCGTTCTCCTTTGACGAATATTTACATGTTAGGAATAGTTCTTCCAACTCTTGCTCTTGCACTTTTACCTCTAGCTTCAACACTTCTTGGAGGTTTAATAAAATGGTATCATGTGATGCTTATATTCAATATGATAATACCTCTTCTTGTTTTCTATATGACTTCTCAAGTTTTATTAAAAAGGCCCGGAGGGTATGGAGAAGCAAGTGTATTAGAATTAAATCCAGACTATCACTTATTCATATCGAAAAAACCTTGGACAACAGCACTATTAATATCATTACCATTTTTCCTAATAGGCCTTCTTCCATTTATTCTTCAAGTACCATTCATAACAGACACGTTACATTTGCAATCAGACTACACTTTCGGACAGATAGGGATATCTTTCTTAGATGAAGTAAAGATATTTGATTTCAAAACTGTAGGCGATGGTAAGGTCGGTCCATTTGGTCCATTAGGAGTGCTATTTAGTCTATTCATCCCTCTTTCAATAGGTCTTTTCTTCTCATACACATATAAACAAAAAACAAAAGTTCTAATTGAATCTAGAAATAAAACAGTAGAATTGGAAGCAGAATTCAATAACTCTTTATTCCAATTAGGAAATAGACTTGGTGATGGAGTCCCAGCAGAAATAGCTTTTGCAAAAGTAGCCGACTCAACTCAAGGCCAAACAACTCAGCAATTCTTCCAAACAGTAAATCAAAACATACAGCAAGCAGGTATGTCTTTAGAAAGAGCACTATTTGACAAAAAGCGTGGTGCATTAATCTATTACAACTCTTCTTTAATTTCAACATCTATGCATATTTTAACAGAATCTGTAAAGAAAGGTCTTCAAGTAGCTGCCCGTTCATTAATGTCTATTTCAGAATATGTAAAAAACATTCAAAAAATAAATCAAAGACTTAGAGATTTACTAGCTGAAGTAGTCTCAGATATGAAAGCGAATATGACTTTCCTTGCACCCTTACTTTCAGGAATTGTAGTAGGTCTAGCAGTAATGATAACTACAATTCTAAATAAACTTGAAGCATTACAATCACAAATTACAGGAACTGATGAATCTTCTTTTGCAGGCCTAGGTTCACTATCAGATTTAGTAAAGATATTTGATATCACTCTGATGATTCCTCCTTACTTCCTTCAAGTAATTGTTGGACTTTACATAATACAAATAGTTTTCATTCTAACAACTGCTCTAGTCACAGTTGATTCAGGTCAAGACAAACTAAGAGAAAAATCAGAACTAGCAAGAAATCTAAAATCAGCAACAATTCTCTACCTATTAGCAGCATTCACATCGATAGTGGTTCTATCAGTATTAGCATTAGTTGTAATGACTAATATCTAAAATCATAAAGACAGCTATAACCAGACTTGAGAAATAATGAAACTCGTTAGCTTAAAAAACAATATTAATATCATATTACAGATAACAAATATCTTTCCAATTAAAACTTCTTAACTTCTACTTCCATCCACTTTTTCCACAATTCAAAAACTTTATCACTATCAGCAACTCCACTCTCTCCTCTTACTCTCTCACTTATAAGATGAAATGCGTTATTTGATAATGCGTTAAACTTAGCTTCAAGCAATTCAGGCCTTTTCAATTTTCCAGCAATTTCTACAATCTCTTGCTTTATCTTTCCTCTTAAAATAATATTATCATAAACTGCATCCCAATTACCAGCCCAACCCTTTACATTTGAAGCAATAGCTTTAATGATTTCAGAATCTCCATTTATCAATTCAGGAGTAGGTTCCAATTCATCTCTCTCAACATTATATCTCATCAAATCAACAAACCCTCCTTCTTCAAGAGGATCTTTACTCCAATGCTTTCTCACTTCAGTAATGCTCATTACCCTCTTCACACTTCGTAAACCATCAGCACTCTTAACGGGATTAGTAATTACAATTATATCTGTAGCTTTAAAACTAGTAGCAGGTACATTCAAATCATTTACAACTCTATCAAAAATTCCATAAGGTGAATCTCCATGAATAGTTCCTGCAACAACATTAGCCAATGCACCTACCCTCATTGCCTCATACAATGCCTTAGCTTCGCCACTTCTAACTTCTCCAACAATTAAAGCGCTATCGCCTAATCTCAAGCTAGTTCTTATTCCCTCACTAGCTTCTATCTCAGTGCTTCCATTTACTAAAGCGCTTCTTACTTTCATTCTTAATATATCATAATTTAATTTTCTTAATGCGTCAACAGGCAATTCAAGTGTATCTTCAACCACAATAGTCCTTACTTTAGGAATTATTTCAAGCATTAAACTACCTAAAAGAGAAGTTTTACCACTACTTCGAGTACCAGCAACTAATAGTGTTCTACTTCCATCAATAATAAAACTTAATAATCCTGCAGCTAAACTATTAATCATTTTATTTTTCATAAATAGAGGTAAAGTCCAAGGATTATCTCTATGTCTTCTAATGGCATATGCAAGCCCACTCGGACTTAAAGGTTCTTTAATAGCTGCAACTCTTGCTCTTACATTTCCAAAAACTAAATCAGTATCTAAAACTGGATTGGCCTCATCTAATGGTCTCCCACTCTGTAATCTTAATTTTGCAGCCCATGAATCTGCATCCTCATAGCTAGGTATAACATTTGTAACACACTCATCATATTTTTGATGTCTTACAAAAATAGGATTCAATGCAATAGGCGCATTCAAAACAATGTCTTGTAAATTCTCATCCATCAAAAGAACTTCAATCAATCCAAAACCAATAGTATATCTTACGAGAATATGCGCCAATTTAACCAAATCTCTATGAGTTAAAGTTATTTTCTTACTTTTAGCCAATTCACTCAACAAATCTCTGGAGACATTAAAGAAAACTTGTCTTGTTTTGTCTGGATCTGTAAACTCCTCTGCTTTAGGTCTATGCTCTGTCAAAACACTTCTAGCTAAATTCAAGAGCATATGGTGTTCTTCACTTAAAACATATTCTGGAGGAGTTAAATGATAAATATATTTAGAATCATTATCGCTTTTCAATATTGTAACAGTGATTGTTTCCATATCTCCTTTGACTTCATACTGATCTATCAATTCAACATTCTCAGGAAACTGTGCAACTAATCTTGTAAAAGTAAAATTAGGCAATACATCTGGTCTGAAAATATGCTTATACAAACTCCTCCCAGCAGAAGGATAATCGCTTAAAGATTTAAGAGATTTAATCAACTTAGTCTTATCAAGCAACTCTTCAATTCTTTCAAGAAACCTAATATAATTAATTAATCCAGACCTATTAACTACCTGTCCAGTTTCAACTTGTTTCTTAAAACGAGTTATTCTTCTTCCAAGTTCAAGATAAAAATATAATGGATCTTGCCTTAACACCATTAACAAATAAGACATATCGGAATACATTTCAGAAACTTCTCCAAACAAACCTAACTTTTCAACAGAAAGAACAGCTTCCTGCTTAACGAGATAATTATAAATTTCAGCAATTTCAGATAAAAGGAAAATCTGCTCGCTCGGATAATTATAATTTCTCTGCTGAACAAAAACTATTCTTGATACATTTTGATTCTCACTCAAAACATCAACTGTTCTAGCCATAACACTAGGATCGTCAGCTATACTCGGCACAAAACTTGCTTTAAGATAGTTAACATAAAGCAAGTTCTCACCAGATTTCCTTTCAAATTCAGTGGCAAAAAGCGGCGCATTTTCTTTGAATATCATTCTTTTTTCCTCTAAAAATCTCTAAACAATAAAACTATTTAAACCTCTCTCACTTAAAAGATATATGCCTGAATATCCTCAAAGTCAAGAATATGGTTTAGATATAAATACTAGACTTAGAGACTTAGAAGACAGAATGCATCTTCTAAAAGATAGAACTCTTCTAATAGGAAAAAGTCTAATAGATTCGAGAGAGAAAAACTTCTCTGAACTTCAAGAAGCTAAAAAAGCAATTTCACATTTAACAGAAGAAAACATCCGATTAAAAGAGTTAACAAAAAGAATGGCTGAGCAAATAAATAATTCAGCTAGAAAAGAAGACCTTTTGATTATACAAAGGCAACTCGACCTTTTACGAGAATAGGACATTATTCCTCATATAATTAAATAAACTGAAAGAAAAATAATAAATTTTTTAACTTACAAAACAATAGTAATATCATATTATAGATAACAAAGTATTCATTCCTTAGTAAGAGTAGTATATGTGCATAGAATAAAAGCATATTTAAATGCCTTTTCCATATTTATAATATGGGTTTAATAGAAGAGGTGCAAGAGCTTAAACAATCAGGAGCTCAAGAAGACAAAATAATTGCTATTTTACAAGAAAGAGGTTATCCAAAAAGAGAGATTGCAGATGCTATATCTCAAAGTCAAATTCGTGATGCAGTTTCTTCAGACTCTCAATATTCTCAAGAAGCAAACTACTCCGATTCCCAACAAGATATGCGTCCTTCTCTATTAAGTAATAAATCTGCTCCAGCCGTTCAAGAATATGCACAACAAGATATTGCTCCGAGTTACCCACAAGACTCTCAAAATCAAGGATATCAACAATACGACCAAAATTCATACACTCCTCCAGCAAGCTCTGACACAATATCTGAAATATCTGAACAAATAGTATCAGAAAAACTCTCCCCAATAAGGGACCAATTAGAAAAAATTATAGATATGCGAAATTCTTTTGAAACAAAAGCAGAATACTTAGATGAGAGACTAAAAAGAATCGAACATATAATTGATAAATTACAACTCTCAATTCTAGAAAAAGTGGGAGACCAAGTTTCAAACATTCAAAGCATAAAAGATGAATTGATAGAAACTCAAAAGTCTTTTAAATCTCTTCTTAACAAATCTAAATAAAAATTTTATTTAATAATGAAGTTTAAGTTACTTAAACTTCACCAATACCCAAGCAACTAAAGCAGAAACAATTAAAAGAAGAATAGCTCCACCAACTCTTGAACTAAACAACCAATCTGAGAATAAAGAAACATCCGGGTTACCTCCAGCATAATTTCCTCCAGGAAGATAAGGTGTGATGGAAGATGAAAAGACTACAAAAGCAGTCCCAATAAATACTATAAATAATATCACTACGAATATAATTCCCATTCCTTTATTCATAAATACTAAATCTTTACCAAATATTCCTGCAAGAAGCAAAATGAAAAATGCACATACGATCAAAACTGCAACAGCCGGAGCAATATTCTGTATAAATTTCTGAGGACCTACAAATGTAACAAAAATAATCGCAAGAATAAATGAAACTAAATATTCTATAAATGCATTGCCCAATATCTTAGTTTTCATCAAAAAAGCAAGTGAAACAACAAAAACAAGTAAAAAACTCAAAATAGGAAGAAAATATTGGATTCCTGTTAAATCTACTGTCTGCATTTTAATTTCTCCAAGGCACTAAAACAGCATTATCTACTTTTTTCTTAGGTTCTGATTCATTAGTAGCATTAGCGACAGCAATTATCAATCCAATTACTAATACTCCTCCTACAATCCATCCAACATAATCGCTATTCATGCCTGAACTGAACCACCCATAATTTTCAAATGACTGTGAAACCACCACTATAGCAATTACAAAAGCAATTGCTCCCAATCCATAAAGCCAAAATCTCATTTCATCTTGAGGTACAAAAAGACCTATCAAGATAACTAAAGTTAGTATTACTGCAAGTCCAACTCCTAATCTAGGAAATATTTCTGCAAAAAATCTAGGAACAAAATCAAGCCTTAAAGCAAGTAAACCTATAACAAATGCAATAATAATATGAACTCCCTTATTCTTTCCCAATATATTAGTTGTAGTTAATATTCCAAACACAACTGCGAAAATCAATAAAAATGGAAGAAGAAAATCAAATACTCCTGCAGCTTCCCATTGAGAAAGTAAAGTACCTATATTCATAACCATAATCTATTTACCAACACCCCATTTAAATATCTTTCTTTATTTTTTATTTTTACTGCTCTTCTCATCACTCTTTCTATTCTTTATCTTCCCATATATCCAACCAATTAATGCTCCTATAAGAAAATAGTAAATAAAAGAGCTAATAAGAAATAATATAATTTTTATTCTGAATTTAAAAAAATATATTAAAAAAGAAAAATCAATACTACTCCTTAAGATTCTACCATCTTAAAACTTCATTCATAGTTTCAGAAATCTCCGCCAGTTAATAGAGCTGCAATAAAAAATAAGACAGTGATACTTAAGTTAATCCACCAATATATAACTAAAATTTTCAGTGGCATACTTAAATCCATAAACTTAATCTTTTTTTCTGCCATTTTAATCTTTCTTCTTATCGCCACTGCTACTCATAACTGCGATAATTGCGATAACCACAATAACAACCAAAACAATATTTCCAAACGCACCAGAATTACCAATAACTATCCAATCTCTAATATAATCCCAAGCATGTGTAACATACAGCACTGCAACCACAACTGCAATAAGAGCAATTATTCCTGCAGCAATCTTAACTCCTTTGCTTGTTTCCAAAGTTCCATGATAGAATGAACCCCACAACAATAAGAATACTAAAGCAATTACCAAACCAACTGCGAGAAAAGGAATCAATGTAGTTATAATATCCATTGCATAACCTACACTTATAACTAGTAAAGCCATAGCAAGTGAAATCAATGCATCTGTCTGTTTCTTTCCATCTCCAAGAATCTTAGATTTTTGTAATAAAGCAAAAAGTAAAGTAAATACGAGAACAAAAACAAGAGCAGTCTGCCCCAACGGAGAAGAGAATATTGTTTCAACGGCCATAATAAATGCTAACAACTTAGATATTTAAATGTTATGCGAAACAAAGATATTATATACTTCAAGATAATAATATCAATATGAATCAAAATAAATTATATTGGATAACTGGAGCAATAATTGGCTTAATTTATGGATTAAGTGCTTTAGTGTTACCTTTGCCTAGAATATTGTACTATTTATTTTTAACAAATATTTGGGATTCAATAATAAGTGAAGAAACTGGATGGATAGCCCTTCCGATTTTAACTACGATAACTGGAGCGATATATGGCTCGATAATCTATTATATAGTTTCAAAAGTCAATAAAAAATAATTTATATCTGCTACATTAATATCATTCTCTGTTAACAAATAATCTTATTCATTAAAATAAGGAGTCTTAGAACCTAGGTTCTAACCTTAAGCCAAATCACTAGAACTCATTGAAACATCAACGCCAGCAGCCATGCTCATTCCTTCATCCTTTGAAGGTACTGAAGCCTTGTTGATTATGAAAACATCTCCAATTGCCTTAACAAACTGATGAGGGATAATAACTCCTCTAGCTCCACCTAAACTACCAGTTATACCTGATCCTACTCTTATTCTCCATCCTTCAATTTTATTATCAACTAGATTAACTTCTTCAATTTGACCAAAATAATCTCCTTCAGAAGTATAAACGTGCTTTCCTACAGCTTCACTTATTTTTTTAATTCTTAACATAATAAAGTTATCATAAATAACACTATTTATACTTTTTGTTTTTGTAAAGTATATATTCATTTCTCTTAAATCACTTAGTTTCCATCAATAAGTTTATATAAATCTCATTTATTATCTCTTCATGAATAAAAGAGAAATATCACATATTTTAGCAGCAATTATAATTTTAGCAGTAATCTCGAGTTTTGGTCCAATATTTAAAACAGGATATTCAGAGTTCCCAAAAATACTACTTTTTTCAGCAATAATAATTGGAGTTTCTATTGCCGGTAAAAAAATTGTTGCTTTTCTTTTAGATTCAGACGTAGAACATGAAATCTGGCAATTCCAAAGATTTGGTTGGAAACCCCATTACTATCTTCCAAATAAATTACCTTTTGGAATTATAATTCCATTATTTTTTACTATATTTAGTTTAGGATTTTTGAAAGTCTGTACTATTTTAACATATGAAGCAAGAGCCTTAAAGTATAGAGCATCAAGAAGATTTGGATTTTACTCATTCACCGAGCTAACTGACTGGCATAACGCAATAATAGGTGCAGCAGGAATAATTTCAGTACTTATAATCGCTGCAGTAGGATATCTTCCCGGAATTGAATACCTCTCAAAGATGTCTGCATTCTATGCATTGACAAATCTTATACCTTATTCAAAGTTAGATGGAACACAAATCTTTTTCGGCTCTAGAGTTCTCTACACAGCACTACTTGTAATCTCCCTTATCTTCTTCGTCTTCGCATTGATTATCTAATCATGGACAATTACATAGGCGTAATAATAGAAGAAAGTTTAGAAGATAAAACCATTCTAAAAAATTTAAAAATCACTAAAAAGAGGGTATCCCAGGTAACTGCAAAACATAAAACTCCCTGGGTTAAAACTTGGACTTTAGATACTATTAAAATTAATGAAAATCAAGCAGATAAAATATCTAAAATAATTTCGTTATCCCTAGACTCAAATCATGACTGGTATTGTGATTATAAAAATTCAGAATATCATTATATTATATTCAGAAATAAAATATTCAAAATCAATAGAACAAGCAAAGAGCAATATGATGAAGCTAAAGTATATGGTATTTCTTTAGGCATACCTCCATATCAAGTTAATTTCCATCCAGATCTAGAAGAATAAAAAAGTTAGAACACATAATCTTTTAACCTCTAATAATTCTTTAGTTGAATGCAAAAAGAGTCCGATATAATTAAAATACAATCTAGAGAGTATCAATCAAATATAATTGAAACTGCCAAACTACACAATACTCTAGTAGTCCTACCAACAGGACTTGGAAAAACACTAATAGCACTATACTTATCAATACATAGAATTCAGAAGTATCCTGGAGAAAAAGTCCTTTTCCTCGCTCCAACAAAACCTCTAATAGACCAACACATAGAATACTTCAAGAAAAATATTCCCGAGCTATTTGCACAGTTAGAATTCTTCACAGGTCAAGTTCCAGCAGAACAAAGAATGAAACTATGGAATCAAGCAGACATAATTTTCTCAACACCTCAATGTATAGCTAACGATATATCTCGTGGATTATACTCTCTCTCAAATGTCTCTCTTTTAGTAATGGATGAAGCCCACCGCTGCCTCAAAAACTATGATTACACTAAAGTTGTCTCAAGTTACAAAGATAATGCATTACATCCAAAAATTATTGGTTTAACAGCTAGTCCAGGCTCAGATTCAGATACTGTAAAACAGATATGTAAACATCTAAACATAGAAGAAATAGAATTAAGAACAAGAGATTCGGAAGATGTGAAACCATATCTTCAAGAACTGGAATTTGAGAAGGTGGAAGTTCCTTTCCCACAAGAATTTATAGAAATCAAAATACTCTTAAAAAGAATATACGATTCAAAAGTAGAACAATTAAAATCTAAAAATCTTTTATTTGGTCCAGTAAATAAGATTACTCTTCTTAAAACACAAGCCAGACTAGCTGCTCAAGCTTCTCCAGGCAATTGGAATGCCTTAACAGGAATGTCTTTAACAGCACAGGCAATAAAAATTTCTCATGCAATTGAACTCTTAGAAACACAAACTCTCTCAGGTCTTTCAGATTATCTACAAGGCTTAGTTCAACAAGCAAAGGATAAAAAAACTAAAGGTGTACAAACACTAGTAAATTCAGGAGAATTTCAAGCAGCATTATTATCTCTAAAAAAATTATTAGAAAATAAAGTTGAACATCCAAAAATAGAAGAATCTGCAGTAATAATCGAAAATGAATTCAAAGATAATGAAAAATGTAAAATTATTGTATTTACACAATTCAGAGAAACAGCTCAAAATATCTCAAATAGACTAAATCAAAATACAAAAATCAAGTCATCAATATTCATAGGACAAGCAAAAAAGAAAGACATCGGTTTATCGCAAAAAGAACAAAAAGAGATAATCCAAAAATTCAGAACCGGGGAGATAAATGTACTAGTAGCTACTTCTATAGGTGAAGAAGGTCTCGACATTCCAGAAGTCAATGCAGTTATATTTTACGAGCCAATTCCATCTGCGATAAGAAAAATACAACGTGCAGGTAGAACAGCACGTCTAGCAAAAGGTAAACTTTTCATTCTGGTAACTAAAGACACAAGAGATGAAATCAATCACTACGCCTCATCAGCAAGAGAAAAGAAAATGCACGTCACCATATCAAAGATAAAGCAAGATATGAAAAATGATAAAGATAATAACTCTAAAACAAAAACTCTAAGAGATTACATAAAATAAACTATGACTTTCTTCAACATCTACTCATCTGAAAAAACACCAAAAAAAGAGAAAGTAAAGATCATAATAGACTATCGAGAGAAAAATTCTCTAGTTCCATCAGAATTAATGGCTTTAAACTTTGAAATACAATTCCAGCAACTACCTTTAGGAGACTATATAGTAAACAACACAATAATAGAAAGGAAGACTCTCTCAGACCTACAAGCTAGTATAATGAATAAAAGAATATTCTTCCAGCTAACAGATTTATCACAAACCAATTCTTTACTAATTATAGAAGGAAATAAAGAAACTTCAACCAATATAATTCATCCCAATGCCTTGAAAGGATTTCTTCTCTCTCTTTCAACAGAGTATAAAGTTCCATTTATCTTCTCAGAAAATGAAAAAGACACGGCATTATACATTTCACTCCTAGCAAGAAAACCAATAAATAAAGAGATATCATTAAGACAAACGAGATCATTTTTATCAGAAGAAGAACAAAAGCAATTCATTCTTGAAGGTTTCCCCGGAATAGGTCCTTCAACAGCAAAAAAGCTTCTAAAAGAATTCAAATCTCTAAAAAACATATTCAACGCCTCACAAGAAGATTTAGAAAAGATAATTGGTAAAAAAGCATTTGCTTTTTTCAAGATTCTGAATATTTTTGAAGATACCATTTAACATCTACATTATATTGTTCTGGGGAACGCTCAGGTCCTGCGCTCGTAGTAATTGAACGACAAGATATACCTCTAGAAACAAGGCCCCTATGAATTAACTCTCTTAAACTATTAAATTCTCCATTTAATGAAGAACCATTATAAATAAAAATATCGTTAGAAGGAGGTTCAAGCGAACGCCTCTGATCCGCATAACCTCTCACAATATCGTCTGCGATAATTTCTAATCTATTCATCAAAATAATATTCAAATTCTTAAATATAAAAACAAAACACTCACTCTAAAATACATATTCTAAACCATAAAGCCTATAAAGCCAGCTTCTCTTTATCTTTTGTATTCTCAATTTTTACTCTAATAAAGAATATTCTTCAACAATATTATAAACCGGTCCACTTGGTTTCAATTCAGATTTTATCAATTGAAAACTCTTTATCTTAAAACTAACTTCTTTAACACCAATATTTTCAACATATTTTCTAAATCCAGCCTTATCATTAACATATTTTATTCTTGCAATTGTTAAATGACTCATAAATCTCTCTTCTTTCTTAAAAGAGCTCTCTAAAACCTCATCTATCTTTTTCTGTAAATCAAAAATTCCTTTTCCATTCAACTTTAACCAAGTTATCTTAGGATTACCATGAACACTAAATAGCCCTGAGTGGTCTAATTTACACTCAAAACTATTTTCTTTAATTGTTTTCAAAGCTTCCTTAACTTCACTTAGTTTATTCTCATCAATCTCACCTAAAAACTTCAAAGTTAAATGTAAGTTTTCAAGTTCAATTAATTTACCATTAAATTTCCAACTTCCAAGTATCTCTTGTATTCTTGCACACTCTTTTATGACTTCATCATCAAAAGTCAAAGCTATAAAAATACGAGCCATAAAATATAGTAAAAACTCAGATTTAATAAGATTAAGGTATTAGAAATCAATAGTTATCTAGGAACAACTGCAGCACTACTATACTTTTTAACCAATCTCTTAGCCAATTCTTTAACCTCTTTCAAGGTTACTTTATTTATCTTCTCTTCAAGTTTATAGTAATCTTCAGCATTCCCCACAAGCTCATAAAACATAAGTTCATTCATAATGTTAACGCTCTCTTCTGAATTAATTGCTTTCAAACCAATAACTCTCTCTTTTGCTTCTTTCAAATCTTTCTCACTCATATTTTTTATATTTTCAAATTCAGCGAAAATCAATTCTTTAACCTCTCCTATTTTATCTTTCTTTGTACCTGCATATATGGAATAATAACTATAACTCTTCTCAGAATTTAACATACTTCTTACAGTATAGGCTAAACCTCTCTTCTCTCTTATCTCTAAAAATAATCTTGAACTCATTCCATCAGCCAAATAAGCATCTAATACTGTCAAAACATCAAATTCTTTAGTATTTCTTAAAGGTGCATGCATCCCTATAACAAAATGTGCTTGATCAATATCTGCTCTTTCCTCAATACTCTCTTTATTCTTAAATTTTATTTCTTTACTCTTCATTTTGAGCTTTTTCTTCTTAAAATTATTCTCTAAATATTCACAAATCTGCTCAAAATCAGCATTTCCAACTACACTCACAATATAATTTGAAGGATCATAGTTTTTAGAGAAAAAATCAGCGACAAAATCTCTTTTAAGAGAATTAACTGTCTTCTCGCTACCTATCACTTTCTCTCCAAAAGGCCGTTCATATAAGTTCTCTTCGAGCATTTCAAGCACGTGCCTTTGAGGAGTATCATGATACATTTTAATTTCTTCAAGAATGATCTTCTTCTCCTTTTCAAACTTCTCTTGATCAAAAGCCGGATTGTTTAGCATATCAGTTAAAATATTAAGTCCTGAAATAAAATGTATACTTGGAATCTTAAAGTGAAAGCTAGTCATTTCATGTGAAGTAAATGCATTCAATTCTCCTCCTCTCTTCTCAATCTCTCGGCTTATATCTTCGTGACTTCGAGTCTTAGTTCCTGTAAAAAGTAAATGCTCAATAAAATGAGCTATTCCCTTTATATTTGAGTCTTCATACGCTCCTCCAAATCTATTAGTAATAGAAAAGGCAACAACAGGAACTTCCCTCTTCTCCATCAAAACCGTCATCCCATTTTTTAATTTTCTTCTAAAGAACTTCATATCTTAGTAAAAATACTTCAATTAATAAACATTACCAGAGAATAAATAGCAAACTAACTATCAAAACTACCCAATAAGAAATAAAGAACCACCTAACACTCCATGATATTCCTGGAAACTTCCAATCAGAAAAGGGCCAAAGAAAGGGAGTAGGTAAAAACTTTCTACTATGTGTGGGAATATCAATTAAGATATGTAAAGGCCAGGCCCATAAGTAAATGGGTATCTCTCCATTTAAAGCATAAACAAAAAATGCAATTAACAAAAAGACAAATAAACTATGAGTATAATTGTACAAAGAGTAAACCCATTTAGGTATCTCTTTCAAATTAGGTTGTCCTAATTTTCCCCTAGTAAAAATGTTATAAAAGGCGAAAATTGTCCAAGACAACAAATCAGGCAAAATTCCAAAAAGAATAGCTAACCAAACTGTCTTACTTGGAAAACTATGATAAAATATAAAGCTAATAACTGCATGAGCTAAAGTATCCACCATATAGATTATACTAGAAATAAGGTTATTAATCTATCCAACAAAAGCCTTAAAACTCTCTTCTTTCATTAACTAGTATGCCAATCAATGCAGGATACGAATATTTCGCAGCAGAGAAAGCTTATCATGAAGCTACAACTATGGAAGATAAGATTGAGAAATTAGAAGAATTAATTCGTTCAGCTCCTAAACATAAATCAAGTGAAAATCTCAATGCAGGCTTAAAATTACGTTTAAAGAAACTCAAGGAGTCAAATGAGAAACAAAAAAAGTCAGGAAAATCAAGTCATAAATCTATAAAGAAAGAAGGTTTCCAAATAGCATTAATAGGTTTTCCTAATTCTGGCACATCCTCTTTATTAAAAACACTAACAAATGCTAATCCTATAATTTCGGAGATACCTTTCACAACTCGTACTCCTGAAGTTGGAATGATGTTGCATGAGGGAATAAAAGCGCAAATAGTAGATATTCCTTCAATTGGTTCAGAAAGATTTGATCAAAACATAACTAATACTGCAAACATGATATTAATAGTTATAGAAAAACTAGATGAAATTGAAAAGGTTCAGCCATTTATAAAAAAAGCAACTGGGCAAAAGATAATCGTAATAAATAAATCTGACTTATTGTCTGAAAATGAACTTAGAAAATTAGAGGCAACATTAAAAGCTAAAAGAATTCAAGGAGTTATAATCTCAACCTATTCTGGATATCATTTAAAAGAATTAAAAGATATGATCATAAGTAAAATGCATGTAATCCGTGTTTACACAAAAGAACCAGGAAAGCCATCAACAAAAATCCCTATGGTTCTTCCAGAAGGATCAACACTAAAAGATATAGCAGAAAGTATCTTGAAAGGATTTTCAAAGAAAGTAAAAGAAACAAGAATTACCGGTCCAAGCAGTAAATTTGCAAACCAAAAAGTAGGTCTTACTCATATTCTGAAAGATAAAGACATCGTAGAATTCCACACAAACTAAAATAAATATCATCAAACAATATCTTTTTATACTACCTACTTCTAATATATTAACATGAGTGCTAGCTTACTAGACGCGCATGGATTTCTTTCTCAAATAGGTTTTGAACATCCTTGGGATTTTAGAGCATTAGTATGTGAGAATAAATTTGAACTAAGTAGAAGAGCAGGCTATGATATAGGAACTCCCGCCACCGTTTCTCATCTTTTAGATGAAAGAATAGACCACAAAACACCACTTGAAGAATTCGAAAGATTAAGAGAGACAGGAATATTATTATATTTAGTTGAAGGGCCTCTTTTAACAGATGCAGAAGCAGACAATCATCTATTTGGAGAATTAGCAAGATTTGGTAGGAGAATAAATGGCCCTTCTTCGATAGCACAAACAGTAATAAATTATCCCTTACTCTCAACATATTGCAAAGCAAATAAATTAAGTTTAGAATTACAAAATAGAATGTCTGGAGCAATAAGAGCGCAGATGCATTTAGAACTACCTACTGGAATGGTAAAGGTAGATTATGATTCATTCCGCACAAATTAACTATAAGCATCATTCCACAATTTCAAAAGCTTCTCTCTATTTTTTCTAATTGGTGCAAGTAAAGAATTTATCTCTTTAGCAACAGTTATTTTCAAATCCATTGGATGCAATGCTTTTGAAACAAAAGCTTTCTCCATTTCATCATAACTCTTGTAATGAACTGTTCCTCCAAATTTAACTGGCCTTTCAACGACAACATCTTCCTTTTTATCTTTCTTTAATACAAATACGACATGTCTAAGAAAAGCCATTAAACCATTATCTGCATTTCCTTCTATACACTCAGCGCCATTAACCTTTTTCTTAACTGTTTCTTCATCATCTAATAAATCAATCTTACTTCCAGTCACGCTTGAACTCATCTTCTTACCAATCAATCCAGGTAGAATAGGAGTCATCACATGTACTCTTTTCTTATAACCAATCTTAGGAAGTATCTCTCCAGCAAGAACGAATATTTTTCTCTGATCCATCCCGCCGTATTGTACATCAACACCTAAATATTCCTCATCGAGAGCTTGCATTAAAGGATATATCAAACCTCCAAGTTTAGGGTTATCTCCTAATTTAACAACTTCAGAAGCTGCCTTATTGGCATCATGCACACTTACGAAAGTGCTTAACTTCAATATATCAAAAAAATACTCCTTACTCATCTCAAAATCACTTCCTTTTACAAATTCAAGACTCTTCCTACTCACACCAAGAGATTCAAACATTAAAGGTATAATTGATTCATAGTACTTGTACCTCTTCTCAAGAACTTCCCAAGGAGTATTATCTAATGCTCCATGTAGATCAGCCAATAAAATCTTAACTTTAAAACCGGCCTTAGCAAAATCAGCCAATTTGTTTACCCAAACAAAATAAGCGACATGAGGACTACCCGTAATTGCAGTTCCGAGATAAACACTAGGTTTTTTCTTACTCTTTAGACTCTCTTCCAACTCTTCTATACCTAATATCTCACTAGTATTTCTCTTTACCAATTCTAATCTCTCTTCACTATTCATACTCATCGAAACACTAAAATACTTTAATAACCTTTCCAATGAATGAATAAACTCTCTCTATTCTTAACTCTTCTAGGTATCTTAACCCTTATACTCATATTGAACCTATCCAAGCCGATAGAAATTAACTCTCAAGAAGAATTAAAAGGATTAATTCAAAATCAAAAAGTCCAAGTTTCAGGAAAAGTTATAGAACAAAAGGACTACAACAAAATAACTTTTCTAACATTAAACAATAATCTAACATTAACATATTCAGGAAGTCATTTTAATTTCCTAGAAAAAAACATACAAGCAACAGGGACATATGATGACTTTAACTATCCAAAAATTAAAGTCCTAAAGATAAAAATTATAGATTAACTAATCTACTTATTATTTCCCCAAGCAGCAATACCTAATAACACATAATAAACTACATTTAGAAGAGGGATTATTGCAAAAATAGCCCACCAACCCGGTCTATTAAGAGCTTCAAAAGTTTTCCACATCCAAATAGTTGAATACACTACAAACACTATCAAAAAGAGAAAACCGAAAACAGGAATAAATATTCCTAAGAAAAATAACATTGGCCACCAAGGCATCTTAGCAATACTACTCGAAATAAGGGCTGGACCGACTAATGGAATCCATGCGATTCCTGGTGAATATGCACATTTAACTCTTCTAGCTATAGCCATAAATGCACAAGAAGTATAAATGTACAAAGCAAGAACCAAAAAGAATAATATAATTGCAAATGAAGCGATTAAAGATATTAATGTCGCACTATCTATTTCTGAAGCCATAAATTAATAAGATATTTATTGTTTATAAAACTATAGAACATATGCTACTAGAAATAATCCTAGCAATTGAACTTGGAATTATTATAGGTATATTTACGGGCCTTTCACCAGGAATTCATATTAACCTAATAGCATCAATTCTTCTAGCATCTATATCAAATCAACTATTTTCCTCAATCCAAACGCTCTCTTTAGCAGTTTTCATAGTCTCGATGTCTATCACTCACACAATTATAGATTTCATTCCTAGTATTTATCTTGGAGCTCCAGAAGAAGACACTTTTCTCTCAATTCTTCCAGGCCACCAACTAATGAAACAAGGTCTAGCGCACACAGCTTTTATCTTAACTATGTATGGTTCACTAGTAGCAATACCAATTATTTTAATCTACACTCCTATTTTCATTAAATTCCTCCCCATTATTTTCACATCAACAAAAACAATTATGCCTTTCCTTTTGATTTTCATCTCATTCTATCTAATATTTAGAGAAGAAAAAACACTTGTAAGTATCTTCATCTTTCTCCTAGCAGGAATACTAGGATTCACAACTTTCAATCTTCCAATAAAAGAACCCCTCCTCCCTCTTCTCTCAGGTCTATTCGGCTTATCAGGATTATTTTTATCATTAAATTCAACTTCAAAGCCACAAAAACAAACAATACAACCATTAAAGGAAATATCTCTTTCAAAAAATGAGCTATTGAAATCCTCTCTCTCAGCTTTTCTAATTGCTCCATTCTTTTCCTTCCTTCCAGGACTAGGTTCAAGCCATGCAACAACAATTAGTTCAGAACTATTTAATCTAAAGACAAAATCTTTTCTTTTCCTAAATGGAGCAGTAAATACAATTATAATGGGGCTCTCATTTGTAACAGTTTACACAATAGGAAAATCACGTACCGGTTCCGCAGCCACAGTTCTAGGACTATTAGATAAAATAACAAAATACGATTTAATTATCATTCTTACAACAATAGTAATCGTTGCAATTCTATCCTTCATTATAGGTATCTACCTCTCAAAACTAGCAGCCAAATTCATCAACATAATAAATTACAAATCACTAACCATTTGTGTCATCACAATAATCATCTTAATCAACATTATCCTCTCAAACTGGGTCGGTCTTCTAGTCCTCATCACATCCACATCTTTAGGTATTTTCACCATACAATCAAACTCTAGAAGAATCAACCTAATGGCGGCACTAATAGTTCCAGCTATTATTTATTATTTAATGAATTAAAACAGCGTCTCCTGTTTCTCTTTACCAGCAAAAGTATCGTCTTTTGATGGTGTCCGAGAAACTAGAATAGTGTCGCTTGTTTCTCGGCATCCTTCCCAAATATACTATGTATATACATTTCAGTCAATTCCAAACTTTCCAGTAAATAAGGTTGAACATTATATCTTTTAGCCAGATCAAGTGCTGGTTGCATATATTTCAATATACTTCCCTCTGAAATTGTAAATATCAACTTACCACCACACTTTAAACACTTCCCAGTCAATGGAGGTCTTCTATATTTATCATTACACTTACTGCATCTAAATCCTTGCTGAGAAAACTTTCTTAAGTTACCTCTAGTATCTCTAATAAAATGCCTTTCAATAATCAATCTAGCAACATCAGTTGTATCTACTGCTCTAATTTTTCCACATAATTTCATCATTCCCTGAACTTTGTCATCCATTGTAGGCAAAGTCTTATAACTTGAACATATAGGTCCTGAATTTATATCACTAGTTTCATAACTATAATCTAAATTAGTAAATTCTTTATCAGTACCGAGTCTCTGTTTAACTTGAGGCATCTTAATGTCGCCAGGAGACTTATGCTCTTCAGCCATTTGATAAAGAAGTAATGGAATCTCCTTTCCAACATCTACATCAAATATCATATCGTCAACTTCATTAGCTCTTAATCTCATATTTAATACTAAGGGCGCATCCTGCGTTCCACCTCTATGTGAAGGTAAGAATTTCTTAGAGAAATTCAAAAGCAAATCCATCAATACCATAACTGCCGCTTCATCACCATCGCAATCTCTTCTCATAGCTGCATGAATATAAGGTGAAGCAAGCATTGCTTGAATTTTAGAGAAACCTATCAATCTTCCAACAACTGCACAAGAAGTATGTGGCGCCATACATCCAAATAAAGAACCAACCATGTCTCCTTTTTTTTCAGCATTAAAAAATTTATTCAAACTATAAAGTCCAGTAAGCTCATCATCGATAAACTTCCCAACATTAAAGAATACATCGTCTGCTCTTTCATCAGGAGTTTCAGGACATCCTGGAAGAATTATATCGTGAGGTAAAATCTCTAAAATCTGATCCTCATTCTCCAACTTTTTACCATTTATATCTAAATCATATCCTAATTCTTTCAATTTTGAAACGCTCGTCCCTATCTCTTTAGCTTTAAAATGAGTGAGGGGCATTTCAGTCATATCATATCTTATAGTCCCATCTTTATTCACATTTAAATTATATTTAGCTCTTAAAAGTCCTTTAGCGAGATGTTCACAACTATGATCTCTACTGCTAGTTTCCTTAACTCCTTTAACAACTGCTTTCAAATCATCAAATGTTACACCTACCTTCTTTCTAGCATATTCTAAATACTGTCTCATATCGATTCTCTTTTCTCTATACTCCTGTCCTAAGTTATGTTCTTCGCATTTTCCTAAATAATTCTCATTGCATTCAGGACAATAATATTTCTTTATATTTCTCTGCCCACAAATATCACAAGAAGCATAAATTCCTTCAGCTTTGCAATTCTCACAATAATATATTGGAAAATCTGCTTTAACACTACCAACTTCAAAAGCCTCTTGTACGCTTTTTAATCTTCCTCCTTCATCTCCAACAGGAAAAAGAACATGTGGACTTCCAGTAAGCTTTCTTAACTTAGCTTTTTCAGGTCTCCCCATTCTTGCACCTATAAAAGTTCCAGACTTATCTCTTATTTCGATACTGCACAAAATATTAACAGCTTTCAAAACATCTTCTTCTTTGATATCCTTAACTTTTTTAACAATCTCTTCAATCTTTTCCTTAAAATTATCGCTCCTTAAATCTATTCCAATATTAAAAAATAAATGTTTAGCTTCTTCAAAGCTAATAACTACATTTTCAATACCTACTTTATGCTCACATCCTATTAATTCCAGTGCTCTCTTAGCTTTCACAAATCTATCTCTTTCTCTAGGAGAATAAGGTAAATCGAAAACACTTCCTTGTAATCCTCCATGAGCAATCCAATCTATCAAAGCTAAAAAACTATCATAAACTATTTCTTTCCAATAAAAAATAAATTCAGGGTGTAAAGAAACACTATATTTTTTGCTTATTTCAATAGATTCATCAAAACTCACATGTAAATTAGCATTCCCTCCTTTACCCTTCACCTCTTCAAGCCAATACTGTTCTACATATCCTGCTTTATCAAGCAAGTGATTTCTATTTAAGAAATCACCATAAGGAACAAGTAAATCTCCGAGATAAATTATTTCTTCAACTTCCAAATAAGCACTTTTAGCTTCCTCATAAGTTTTAATTCTTTTTACCTCCCCATTTCTAAATTTAACAATAGGCCCATCTAAACTATCACAGCTAGCAACGGTACATCCTTTAGTAGGTTTTTCTATTTTCAACTGCGTTCCAATAGCAATAAATCCATCAGTAATACCCATAGTAGCTGGATGCACAGCCAAAGTAGAATATCCCATATTTCTACTTCTCCCATATCTCAATCTAAATGATCCAGATTCAGATGGATGTGCAAATACTGGTCTTCCAGCAACTAAATCCTGCATATACGTGGCACCAGCTCTACTGCTTCCGGCTTTCTTCTCACTCTTTATCTTTTTTTGTAAATCTACAAAATCTTTAAGCCAATTCCACCCACTCAACTTAAAACCTTTTTCCTGCAATTTTGAAACTCTCTTAAGAATTTTAGGAGCTTTCTGTGCCAACCCTTCCCCAATAACTAATGCAAACCCTGATCTTATAAAATTAGTCTCAATTCTCTCCAAATCTTTATAATTGTAAACTTCTTTATCTTCACTGGCATCTCCTGTCAATTGGACTGGTAAATTTCTCATAAGGAAATCAAGTTCTTTCACACTAGGCAAATACTGTAAATTAGTAATTCTCTCATGATATTCATAGCACTCCTGTATTCCCCTCTTAACTTCATCTTCTGTTGGATCATACAATGCATAACCAAATATTTCTCTTAAATAATCTACAACAACTAAAGAGAATGCTGCCTCAGTCCCTCCAGCAGATCTTATTGGACCAGAATAATAAGGAGCAATGAAATCTTTTCCATCTTTTGTCTTCTTAACTTTAAGCTGTATAAATCCTTCAATAGGAGAAGAAACATAGCCTAAAGTCATATATCCAATAGCTACTCTTATTCCTGCTTCAACAGCTTGCAAATGGTTTTCAAATTTACAAAATTTCTCCTTTGCAATTTCTTCTGCAATCACTATAGCTACTGCTGGGTCCAAACTTCCATGTTCTTTTTCAAGAGAAAGAATTCTATCAGTAATTCTTTTATCAAATATTTGTGGATATAATACAGATACAAGACCAACCACTCTTTCAGCAAGAGTATTTGCAAGTGGCACTTCTACATCAGCAACAGGATCATAACCCTTCTTCTTAGCCTGCCTAGCTAATTCATAATTATCCTTAACCTTATTTTCAATCTCCTTAAAGTATTCTTCAATGTTCATCTATTCACCTCAAAAGGATTGAATCCTTGCTTTACCAAAGTCTGAATAGGAAGAAATAAATTGTCGGGGAGATTACTCCATTCAAACCACTCAAGCTTATCAATATATTCAAATTCTTTAATATCTTCCTTTCCAGAATCATAATCGGCAATTGCAAAAATAGTGATATAATGTTTGCCCTCTTTCTCAAATATATCATTAGTATATGGTCCAAGTCTTAAATTTTTTACATTTATGCCTGCCTCCTCTAATATCTCTCTTCTCGCACACTCTTCAATAGACTCACCGAATTCCAAATGTCCTCCAGGGGCGCCCCAGCTTCCAGGACCATGCGCACCTTTTCTTCTTAACATTAAAACCTTTCCATCTTTTAAAACGAAAGTTGCCACACCCACCTTAGGTCTCTTCTCTTCAAGCATTCTCAACCTCCTTCAATTCATCTTCATCAGTAAAATCAAAAATCTTAAGTTCACGAGTTTTCAAATTCAAAACAGGAACTTTACAAGGATCTGGAATATTTCCTACTTTTTCCTCGAAATCTGTCTGTGCCTGCCAACAACTCCCAGTAATTATCAAAACACCATTATAATTTTCTATATCTAACCTATGAACCTCTCCAGTACATAAAACATCTGGAACTTCGTTGATTACTAATGGATCTACATCCATATATGGAATATAAACGATATTTCCATGCATAGGAGCAAGATGTCTTCTCTTTAACATATGCTTAACAGCTTTAGCAGGAGACTTATGGGCTTTCATCTCACGTAATTCAGGTACTTCATTGATAAAGTGGTGAATACTCGCACCATGGTACATCAAAACTTTAAACTCCTTATTTCCTTCAAGCAATTTAACTAAAGTTGGATTTGTAACTAAAACTAAATTTTCAATTCCATACAATTCAGAAGCATATCTTCTATCAATTAAAGGTTGAGGTTCGGCAACCCTAACTGCATCGTGCTGTCCTGGACACATAAAAATAGTAATATCTTTAGGAATCTGTCTGAGATAGCTAGCCAACACAGCATACTGTTCTTTCATACTTTTTAACTTTAAAGCATATTCCTGACCAGGGAAAATACCTACACCATCTACATTGTCTCCAGGAATAAAAAGATACCTTATTTTTTTAGCATTTTCATCGCCACTCTTTATCCAATCAAGAAATCTTTGCATACCTTTCTCTAGATGTCTCTTACTTCCTACATGAATATCTGAAATAAATGCGATACTCATATCCCTTTCAAATTTTACCTTATCCTGAATTATTGCATCAGGAAAAATAATATCTTGAATAAATAGAATGTCTTTATTCCCACTGGCTTTTACAAGCACAATATCATCTAACTGTAATTCCTGAGCTTTCTTAAAAACTTCTTCTTTATCAAACTTAGTAAGTGTCTGTATTTTTCCAGTTAAATCTTCAAAAGAAATTATCAAATTCTTATTCTTAGTCATTCTTTTCTCAGTCACCATTCCTATAATACTTAAATTCTGCCTATCTGATGATATCTTATTTACAGCTACTAAATTAGCATTTCCTGCTCTTTGTATTAAAATTCTCTGCAAGCTCTGATACCTTGACCTAAAGTAACCTGTAAAATCAGCAACTTCTATTTTTTTATCTGGTTTAGTATCTGCATAAAACAATTGATAATCCGAACTATTTCTTTTCTTAGCTAATTCCACCATGCTCTCTTCACCAGGAGTAATAACTTTCTCTTTGGTAATTTCAAGACTTATTCCCAATTTAACAGAAACATTTTCAAAGCTTTCTTTTCCTTCTTTGTCAAGTGTTCTGACGAACTTCTGTACATATTCAGCATTTTTACTCAACATAGATCTAGTTATTAATCTCTGTCCTGAAAAAATAACTAAATTCTGTAAAAATTCGCTAACTCGCTTACCATCATTAAAACTTTCAAGTAAATCTACAACTTCATTCTCTAATAACAATCCCTTTTCTCTCGCTGTTTTTAATATTTCTTCTCTCATTTATCATAAATCCAAGGCACTATTCAATATCTCCTGTGCCTTAACTTTAATATTAGGAGCAAGCATTAATTTTATCTCGCGTGTTCTGCCTTGTCTTCCTTTACTTATAACTCTTGTATTAATTATTCCTAACATATCAAATTCTGCAAGTATATCTGAAACTCTTCTCTGTGTTAATACATCATTCCCTGTTTTTCCACAAACCTCTTCATATTTATTATAAACATCTCCTGTAAATATTCCTCCTTCTTCAGAATTTCCATCAAGCTCGGTTATTGCTTTAAGAACAAGTTGAAACTGCTTAGGCTCATTTTCAATAACGTAAAGCATTTTATCTCTCTCTATCTTGTCATTAGCAGTGTCTATATGTTTCAAGCTAACTTTCTTGCTTCCCTCTCTTTCAGCTAGCTCCCCAGCCACCCTAAGCAAATCTAACGCCCTTCTAGCATCTCCATGCTCTCTAGCTGCAAATGCGGCGCATTTAGCTATAACTCCTTCATCAAGTGCTTTTTCTCCAAAAGCACTATTAGCTCTTTCATGCAATATATCTTGTAATTGTAAAGCGTTATAGGGTGGAAATACAATTTCTTCTTCTCCAAGTGAACTTCTAACTCTAGGATCAATATTATCCATAAAAGTTAAACTATTACTTATTCCAACAAGTGTGATTTGTGCATTCTTTAAGCCAGAATTTAGTCTTGTTAAATTATATAAAAATCCATCAGATATCTTTTCAACTGCTTGATCAATTTCATCTAAAATTATCAATATTATCTGTTTCTTAGAATCAATCAATTCAACAAACTTATTATAAACTTGATCTGTTGGAAGTCCTGTAGCAGGAACACTTCCACCTAATTCATGAATTAACTCAGCTAAAATTCTATATTCAGTATCTGCAACTTTTTTTAACTTACAATTGAGATATATTATCTTCAAATAATCTTTACCCATCTCATTAACTCTTTCCTTAATCTTGTTCCCAACATATTGCACACTTAGTGTTTTTCCAGTTCCAGTTTTTCCATAAACAAATAAATTACTTGCCTTCTCTCCACGCAAACTAGGAGCTAAAATAGAAGCAACAGCTTCAACTTGTTCATTTCTATGAGGAATAGTATCTGGACTATAATTAGACTGCAAAACAGATTTATTCTTAAAAAAATTATTACTAGTAAATGAATTAAATATTTTATCTAAATTTTCCATCCTCTTTTCCTCTTTGTTTCTCAAACTCCATTTACATTATAAACTTATCGCTATTACAAGCACTATTTCCACTGGAGAAATAAATAATATAGAGGGAAACTTACTATTATTAAATTATTTTTGTTTTACACCCCACACCATCACTTCCGATGGAGAATCTAAAAAAGAACTAAGAGAAAAACAACATATCTAACAATAAGAAATAAAATAAATATAAAATTTATAGAATAAAATTAATAAGAACATAATATTATATTCTATTATATATAATATATATAGTATAGTATAGTATATATTTATAAATGAAAAATAAAAAAATAAAACATTTATCTTTATTTATAAATATACCTCTTTCCATACGAAATGATAGGGTGTGAGGGTAAAATGAGTTACAATATCATAACTATCTCTCTTCCAAATTTCTATCCCTCAAAACTGGTAAAAAAATGAGGCAAAGATTTATATATAATTTATAGCATAAAAAGTCATGACATTAGATAAAAAACCACTAAAAGAGATTATTGGAAAGATGGTCGTTACAAAAGAAGGTAAAAGACTAGGTGCAGTTAAAGATATAACTTTTGAAACTAGAACAGGAGAGCTTATTCAATTCCTTCTTAAAGATCCAACAACATATGTAAGAAATCTTAACTTAGAATCTTCAGGTAAAGACCTTCTTATCCCTTACAACACAATTATCGCAATTGGTGATTTTGTAGTTATCTCAGAAGAAGACCTCATATAATTATGTCTATCTCTACTAAAACTTATTTTAATAGCGTTTCAGTTTTATTTACTATTATATTCCTCTTTTACACCATTCTTTCTTTCAGATATGATAGAGGATATGGATTATATAGACTATTCGAAGATGCAGCATACATCTTAGCTTTTATATTTGTTATAGGGATTATAATTTCTCTAATAGTTTCGATAGTTAAATTTAGAAAAAGAGAAAATTCCACACAGGCTTTTTTATTACCTCTAATACCTCTTATTTCTGGAGCTTTAATATTCTTTAGCTTTATTTTATTTGACCTCGGAAGCATAAATAATTGGGGAATTATCGAAGGCATGGCTTTAGGTTTTTCCTTACTTGGATTTTTAGTATCTTCTGTTATTAATGGTGTAATGTATTTTTATAATAAAACTCCCTAACAACAATCTTTAAAAACCTCTTTTATCATTCAACAATATGAAAGTCATAGGATATAATTTAACAAAAGTTTTGGCGGAAAAGAAAGCCGAATCTAAAACCATTAATTCAATAAATACAAGTATAGAATTCGTTAATATTGAAAAAGATAAAATAGACAGTATAAAAGACTTTGAAGTTATAAAGGTGAATTTCAACTTTACAGTTAGCTATGAAAGTCAAGCAGACAAAAAGGATACTTCTCTAAAAATAGCCAGAATCGAGCTTGAAGGTAATTTAATATTTGCAGCAGATAAAGAAGAATCAAAAGAACTTCTTAAGTTCTCTAAGAAAAAAGACCTTCCAGCCAACATAAAAGTTCCATTAAATAATGTAATCTTCAAAAAATGCCTTATTAGATCTTTAGAACTTGCAGATTCGCTTAATCTTCCTTTCCATATCCCAATCCCACAAGCTACTTTACAACAGAAACAGCAGTAAATTCATTATTCTTATAGTTTGGAGTCATAATTCTTTCCCAATTTGGAATAATAAAGCCTTTCTAAAAGGGTTTATCTTATCTTCTTCACTTTTCCAAAATCAAACACTTCCAAATTATCCCCGACAACCTTAATTTCAAAATTCTCCACATCAAACTCCCAAGGAACGTTCAAATCTTCCCTTACATCACTTCCAATAACCAAGGGAAAGAAACTAGGTAGAATAATAACTTTTTTATCTTTATATTTACCAGCAAGAAAACACTTATACTTTTCAATTTTACTCCCATCACTTATTTTAATAGCTGGGTGTGCGTGCCCCATCACCCAATACTCAATTTTCTTATCATACAATTCCACACTATCAACATCACCATGTAAAAACATAAAACCATTCCAAAAATAATTCTTTTCAACCTCAATTTCTCCTTTTCTAGCAATATTAACAAGATAATTATCATGATTACCTTTCAATATTATCAATTCCATACACTTACCTTTCAAATATTCAATTAACCTAAGTACATCATTCCATTCCTGACTCAAGTTTCCAGAAAAAGCGTGTTTAACATCACCTAATAAAATAATCTTTTCAACTCTTCCAACATTTAAGAATATTTCATCAAACTCTTTAATCATTTCATTATACATCTCACGAGTCACAAATACACCACTTCTATTCATAGCTTCCTCATATCCAAGATGCAAATCACCTACAACTAGCACTTTCTCATCCTTATCATTGATCAACAAACACTTACCAATATATTCTATTTTCATTTCCCTTTCTCCTTAATAACTTTCAGGTGCAGATCATGCATTCTCTTCAAAAATACTGCTTTATCTTCAAGTTTGATAATATCGCTTCTTCCCTGCACAATTAAATTAAGTCCAAAAGGTGAGACAATAGGAACTCTATGAACTTTAAACTTAACACTACCTTCTTCTATCCATTTTAAAACAAGCTCAGCACTTTTAACATCCATCAAATCCTCAAAAACCTCTCTTCTTGCCTCACGTAAAATAGGGAATTCATTACTTATTTTTTTAACAGCAGTATAAAGAAACTCACTATGTACTTGCTGTTTTCCTACACTCTTATTCCTTCCCTTATAATTTCTCAATATCATTAAACTTCTACTAGCGCAATGTCTAAATCTTCTTTTCAAAATATCTGTCTTTTCAATAGCTTCTTTTAATATTTCTTTCAAATCCTTACTTTTCACCCAGCTCAATATACTCTTCTCATCTAATTCAACACCAGATAAAAAGAACCCATGATCATTAATTCCCATTTCAACATCTCTATGCTTCAACCTTCCAGCCGCAAAAGCATAAGCACGGGCTAAAGCATCATTAACTCTTCTACCATAACAACTATGAAACAACAAATATTCTTTCTCTTGCTTAAATTTTTCTACAACAATAGTTTTCTCATCAGGTATCTCACTGAATTCATTCTGTTCAAGAAAGTACCCGTACATTTCCAATGCAACATATCTTTCGCAATACAAATATTCCTGTATGAATTTTATACACTTTTCTTTATCATCTATTTTTTCCTTAACAAGCTTTCTAAATCTCCCAATACCTAAACCAACTTCAAAATTCAAAGGCAACATTTCAGAAAACCAACTAGGTATTGTCGGATTTCTAGTAACGCCTGCTCTAACAAATGCCTTCATACCTCTACTAAATAAATACTGATACTTCTGTCCTCCTAATACGAATATATCTCCTCTCTTCATCTTCTCTAAAAATCCTTCATCTATCTGCCCAACATCCCTTCCCTTTCCTTCACCGGCCCCAATTACAACACCTATGAAGCCTTCAGCAGGAATAGTCCCAACATTAGTCATATAAATAACGCGAGCAAGCATTCCTTTCTTTCCAATCTGTTTTTTCTCAACATCATACCATATTTTAGCATAGACATGTCTATGCTCTAAAGCGTAATCACCAGCCAAATAGCTTACAACAGAAAAGAAATCATCCTTACTCAAATCTTTATAACAATAACTCTGTCTAATTTTTTTCAACATATCATCAACATCCCAAATTCTAGTAATGGCCATACCATATATCTGCTGAGCCAATACATCTAAAGCATTTTTAGGAATCTCCGCTTTATCTATATCTTTCTCAATCATTCTTTTCATTATTACTCCACATTCCATCAAATCATCCCTATCTAAAACGATAAATCTACCCTTAGGATTATCATGTAACTTATGCCCTGCCCTTCCAATCCTTTGCAATGCCCTACTAACTGATTTCGGACTCTTCACCATAACAACTAAATCAATTCCACCAATATCAATTCCTAATTCAAGGCTAGTACTACTAACTACAACTTTCAATTCACCTTTTCTTAATCTATCTTCAATTTCAAATCTTTTCTCTTTACTCATACTACTATGATGAGCACCAATAAGTCCTTCATATTTCCCAGGAAAGCTTAACTGCAAATGGTGTATAATTCTTTCAGTTGCATTTCTAGTGTTAGTAAATATCAATACAGTCTTACTCTTATCAACTAGTTCATCTATCATCTGGTAAAATTTCTTCAAGTTACCCGTACTTTCACCTTCCAATATACTCTCCCCAGGAAAATCAAGTCCAATTTCAATTTTTTTAAGTAATTTAACTTCAGCAATCAAACAATCTCTCTCGCTTCCAACTAAAAATTTTGCAATTTCATCGAGAGGCGCAATAGTAGCAGATAATCCAATTCTAACAGGTTCAATTAGGCTTGCATCACACAATCTCTCAAGAGTAAGTGATAAGTAAACTCCTCTTTTATTAGTCAAAGCATGTATTTCATCAACAACAATGAATTCTAATGCTTTCAAAGACTCAACAAATTTAGTAGTAGTAAGAACAATAGCTAAACTTTCAGGTGTAGTAATAAATATATGAGGAATATGCTTACTCTGACTTACTCTTTCCTTCTTTTCAGTATCTCCTGTCCTTAACGCCACTCTTACTTCTTGCATAACGAGTCCTTTCTTCTCAGCTAATTCCCTAATCTCTGCTAAAGGAGATATTAAGTTCACAGAAATGTCATTTGAAAGCGCTTTCAAAGGGCTTACATATACTGCATAAATCTTATTTTCAAGTTCATTCTTCAATGCAAGTTCAACTATATAATTAATAATTCCTAAAAATGCAGTAAGGGTCTTAGTTCCTCCAGTAGGAGCAGAAACTAATATGTTCTTCCTACCATAAATATTCTTTACACCATACAATTGAGTAAGACTAAAGTCCTTAAACTTCCCAAAGAACCATTCCTTGACAAGAGGATTAAGAATTCCATTTACTTCTTCACTACTACTCTGATTGATGTAAGTTATCTCTGCCATTTTATCCAAGTATTAAATTTATCTCAATTATATCTAAAATAAACAATAAAAACAATTACTATCTTCTCACACCCACCTTTTTAATACTTTACCTTCACTTAGAAATAAGCTCAGGCGATTTACTGACAATTCTATCTAATTGCGCATGAGGATGAAATCTTTTTGCCCATTCAAAATTTTCTTCATGCGCTGGAAAGCCATTAACAACATATAGAGCTGCCTTCCTACCAAAATATCTCTGCAAATATTCCCTATTATTAGGTTCTTCAATATCATGACTGCGTCTATTTAATTTACTTAAATGGGGAAGATTTTTATGAAGATTATAATCCTCACTCCAAAGTTCACTTAAAGCACCATGCAAGTTTGGAGGAGAATTATTAATTATAGGAAAAACACTTAGTCCAGATTCTAAAAAATCATCCTGAATAGCTAAGGCTTTAACAACAGCACCATATTTAAATAATTGATAAAGACATAAATCAAAATCATATTGTCCACCATTTTGACCTATATGAAATACTTGAGGGTTACGACTATTATTTTCATCCATTTGCTTTCTCAATAATGCAAGCCCATTCCAAGTTTGTTGAGCAAAGAATTCTTCAACACTATGTTCAACACCAAGTATAGAAGAGACAACACGATATCTAGGCATTTTAATTAAGTCAAATTCTTGATGAGGCACATGAGAGATAACCACAGAAGTTAAATTATTACTAACCATGAATAAGTATCAATCTTAGCTTTTTAATCTTTATTATCTCACACCACAATAACCAAAACCGAATACCTTTTAATACACATAATCTTAGTAATATAATGCCCACAATATCTCAGCAAAAAAAAGATAAAATATCTGAGCAGATTCTACATTATCTTTTCACAATATCTCCTCAATCAACATATACGAGTGCTATAGCTAAAGAAATGGCACGAGATGAAGAGTTCATTAAATCAATGCTAACAGATTTAGAATCAAAGAAGTTAATAGTTCAAATAAACAAAAACTCTAAAGGTATAAACTATCAGCGAAGACAGCGTTGGCGTTTATCAAATGAAGCTTTTGAAGTATATAAAAAACATCAATCAAACCAATCTCCTCAGCACAATAATGCTTATAATTCCCAGTTTTCTGAAGAATAAATGGAACAAGACAAGATTAAAGATGCATTCCAAAAAGTTAAGCAAGACATTGAAGATCTTAAATACAATCTAAATACAATTACAACTGAATTGTACGATTTAAAATTAATATTAAATGAAATAAATAGAAATTCTTCCAACAAACCAATAAACCAACAAACAGACACCCAACATATACCTCAAATAAACCATTTCAACCCAACAGATGGATTAAACGAACCTTATAATTACCCTTTAGAAGCCTTAAAAGACCCAAATACAAGGTTTTCCACAGGAAATAGGGGGGTTCCAACAAACAGACAGACAAACCAACAAACAGACAGACACATGATTTTACAAGGCAAAATCGAGGAAAAAGCCCCTATCAACACACAAAATCCTCTTCAAAGTACGCAAATAGATAGACTTCAAATGATCTCTCAAGCCCTTGAATCTCTAGATTCAATAAAAAAAGAACTAAGACATCAATTTAAGCAACTAACAGCACAAGAAATGCTTGTTTTTTCAACAATTTATCAGCTCGAAGACGAGGGATTTACAGTCGATTACCCTATTATTGCAAGCAAATTATCTCTTTCAGAGTCTTCAATTCGTGATTATGTCATTAAAATAAACAAAAAACACCTTTTAATCTCAAAAATCAAGCAAAATAACAAGAAGATAATCCTAAAAATACCTTCACAGTTAAGGCAACTTGCCTCTTTGCAAACCCTTCTAACCCTCAGAGAGCTATAACCTTAGTACTTAATCGCCTCACCGAATAAAGACTTGATAACGCTCCAGCTCCCCAAAGCCTTCATTTTTACCAAATCAAACAAGTAAAAAAGTTCGTTTAATTAACTCACTTTTTTACCTCACATTCCAACTTTCACATCAGAAGCATCAATTTGCAGATGCTCCCTCACTTTTTTATCAAATTTACTAAAAACTGAATGCCCCTAAGCACTCACTTTCCAATAATTCATTATAACACTCACTTTTCTTACTCATTTTCCACCTTTTCCTCTTTTTTCTCATCTTTTTTGTCTTTCTTAACTCTCACTTTTACGTATTTCTGCAGTTTTTCCTTGATTTCTTCAGGTATAAACACTCTCTTTTTCCCATTTCGCTCAATTATCTCCTCAATTAGACTCTCACTCTTCTGTTTTATAGCATTTATTTGCCCTCTTATGGTAGCTCTCTCTTTTCCAAGAAGTAGGGCTAAATCCTCATAACTTAGCTTCATATCGCTATTCAAAAGCGTGAAAATCACTAACCTCTCATTAGCGGTTAAAGTCTTTAAAAAAGCGTGAAAATTGCCTGTTTGAACACCCGTTTGAACACCATTTAGAACACCTTCAACACCCGTTTGTTTGCCACCAACAGGCATTTTTTCAAACACCCGTTTGTTTTTTTCACTTTCAACACTCAAACTTAAACCTTCCCTCATTCCTTCGATCTCTTCTCTTATCGACGATAAATCCTTTTTTATTAAATTTAAAGAATCAAACAGCTGTTTATCTTGACCATCAAGGTGTTTGATCCACTTTCCAACCACCTCAACATCCTTCTTTACAGAATCAAATGCTTTTTGAGTTTTCTCATCAAGTTCTTTATACCTGTTGCCAAATAACCATTCAAACATATTCTTTTATTGAAATCCTACCTTTATAAATCTTACTGTTTTTAAGGCTTAAAAACACATATTTACCCACATATCAACACATAGAATCAAACACTTTCAACAACACCTTAAATAAATACAAACACCACTACATAACTTTCAAACACCCGTTTGAACACATTTAAACACCTTTTTACACGTAAAAAACATCAAAAAAATCAATACAAACACCCTCAAAATTTTTCAACAACCAAAAACAACATCCCACAACAACTAAAATTAAACAAAAAATATCTCCAAACAGCACAAACACCCGTTTGTCAGATTTTCTAGTCTAAAAATCAACACAAACACTATAAATAAACACTTTCAACAGCCGTAAGTTATATAAACCCTCGATACTTATCTTATTTATGCAAACTGACAGCTTGTCAGCAGCTGAAAGGAGGTAGACAAAATGGCAAAATTAACTGCTTGGTTAGTAACTTTAGTAGGAGTAATTTTACTTTTACCTCTAATCGGAGTAAAAATTGGTGAGAATTTATCAGCTTGGCTGGTAGCTCTATCTTTCTTAATTATAGGTATTGGAAAACTTGTAAGAAATTACAGTAAAGTAAATAGCGCAAGTAAAAGTACTAAAAAGAAGAGATAAATACTAATAAATATATTATCTTTTAATTTTTTTATCAATATATTTTTAAACACCTGTTTGCATATACCTTTATGAAAATCTTTGCAAAGAGGAGATCATTCAGACTAGAATTTAAAAGACAATTACGTCTAGCAATCATGGCCGCGATAGGTTTTACAATTGCATTCGCCTGGAGAGAGGCTATTTTCGCCACCTTTCAAGACTTCGTTTCACGTTTTCTTGACGTTTCACCAGAACATTACCTTTCTCAAACATACACAGCCATAACCATCACCCTAGCAGGAGTATTATTAATCTTTTTCACATCAAAAATCCTCAGAGATAAATAATAACATGGCACAAACACCCAATAAAACACCAACATCCTCAAAATCAGAAAAAGGAAAGAAAGATGAACAGATCTGGCTATCTCAACAGCTGTTTGGATCTGCAAAGAATAAAGCCCTATTCCTAAAATCAGAATTTAGAGGCCAAGCCTCAACAGCAATTATAACTGCATTTGGCCTAGTTATTGCACTAGCCTGGAAAGATGTCATAACTGACTTCATCAGCAAAATCAACCCATTCACCAATTCCAGTCTTTTTCTATCAGCCATAATCATCACAATAGTTTCTGTTATCGGCATCTCGCTAGTCAGTCGCTGGTTCAACCACCCTAACAAAGATGTGAAGAATTAACAATAATTTAAGCTTAAACCTTTAAGCAAAGACAATAACTTTGATTTAGTAATAAAGTTCGCATTAATCATTAAATTTTATCAAAATTTTTGCCCCCAATTACCATCAAAAAATCCACCACAATAAATGTGAGGCGCGAAGCGCCGAACGCGCCCGACCACAAAGATTAAATAGATCATAACTTATAAAAGGTAATGGGTGACAAGTTATTAAAATGGTCTTCAATTTTATTAATAGTAAGTATAGTAGCTATTCTAGGTTCTTTCAGTTATGAAATTTTATTTACAGAGTTAAGCCCAATGAGAGGTTTATTCACAATAGTTTATTTTATTATCCCATTCGGTTCAATAGGAGCCATATCTTCGATCATAGTACTTTATGAAGTTTATGTTAGAAAGTTTAAAACAAATATACCTCTAACTAACTTGAATAAAATAGTATTTGTTATTTCAATCATATTTCTGATAGTTATCCTATCTGCTTTACTCGACGTATTTGACTTTGGTGCATAATCCAAAGCTTCGCATAACCTCTCTTAACGGCCGTTTTGAGGTCTCTAAGAGGGAAAAAGTACGGTTAAATTAGATAAATTTAAATAACTCTTCTTTGAGTTCACAATTATGAAAGATCCTAAGAAATTAAAAATACATGAAACAAGAGGATGGTTTAGCAGAGAACATGAACACGGGTTAGGGGCAGAGTTTTTACAAGAAGGCCTAGAACGATTAGCACAAGAAGCAGGCGCAAAACTATATATTATTGGTAATGGAGATAGTCATCATGGACAAGGGCACACTATCATGTGGTACCATGTTCAAAAAAGCAGACTCTCTGCAACATTAATGACTAATTATTCTATTTGGAAAGGATTGCCCTCAGAAATAAAGATATATGGTTCAATGGAAGCAAGAAGATATTTTAGTCAACTTTTCCATCTAAAGAAAAATATTCCTAAAGCTTAATCTTCTTCCTTTAGCTTAAAACTTTCAGCATAGATATAAAGTTCGTATTAATCAGCTTTTTTTTCTTAGAATGATTTCGCCTTTTTTTGTCTCAACTTCTAATTCATCACCTACTTCTAAAGATGAACTGGACAGTACCATTTCAGGAATGTTAACTTTATACTTATAATAAGCTTGACCTTTGTACTCACGAGACTTCTCTTTTAATATTTTCATATCAAAATAAGATTAAATAACTATATAAATCTTTAGAGACCGAAACATTCGTCTTACTAAAATTCATACACATGAAAAAGAGCAAGATATTCAGCTTAAATCTTCATGCATAGAAAAATATATAAAGTAAGGTGCACCTTACTTATCATGGTACAATTTGAAGTAGGAAAAATAAGCTCGAAGGGACAGGTAGTAATTCCAGTACGTTTAAGAGGTAAATACAAAGAAGGAGATTCAATCATATTCATCGAAGAAGGTAATACTTTAATTATTAAAAGAGAAGCTGATGCAGATATTAATTTTAAGGAAGATCTAGAATTTGCAAGAAGAACAGAAGAAGCCTGGAAAAGACATGATCGTGGTGAGTTTAAAAGAATGGAAGTGAATGAGTTTCTCAAAGAAATGAAGAAATGGTAAAAATAGACTTTGATGAACAGTTCAAAAGAACTATCGCAAAAGTGAAAGATGGCCTTATCAGAGAAAGAGTAGCAAAATTAATTCTTAAAATACAAGAGAATCCCGAAATAGGAAAACCGATGAAACACGATCGAAAGGGTACGCGAGAAGTGTATCTTCCACCGTTTAGGCTTTCATATGCATATGACACAGAAGAAGAGACTATTATAGTTTTAGACTTATATCATAAAGATGAACAATAGGACTTGTTGTATTGCTCCAAACTACATCATTATATATACCCCATAGAACTAGACACAATATGGCCTTAATTTCAATAACAATCTCGGCTGTACTTGCAATAATTCTAGGTATTCTAGTTCTAGTCTGGCCAAGTCTTCTACGTTGGGGAGTAGGCATCTATCTTATTCTATTCGGAGTTCTACAGTTGTTTGGGCAGTATTACTAAGAAAATAGCCACAATAGTAAATAGGCGCGAAGCGCCTTCCGCGCCCGATAGGAAAGTATATTAATGTAAAAAGATTAATTTAATTAAGCTAAAAATGAAATATTCAAAAATGTTTTGGTTTAATGTAATATATACAATCACAGCCATAGGATTAGTCTTATTCATTATAGATGGAACTACAGAAGGTTATGCAATAGGTATATTTTTATACTTTATTTTTGGTATTATTGGAGTAATTCTATGGTTGGTTTATTTAGGTTTTGCTCTTTGGAGTAAGTTTAAAGATAATTCAACCACACTCGATATTAAAAAGTCAAAAAAAGGTTCGCACAAGCTTCATTAACCGTCGTTTTAGATATTTACAAGGGAAAATTAACCTATTTTAACAAACCTTCAGCCCTCAAGTCTTCTGCTCTTCTCAATATTCCTGATTTGTTTAAGTAAACAATAACTGTAAAACGACTTACTCCAACTTTGCTAGCCAAGGCATCAAAGTCAGGATTTTTCTTATACCCTTCAAACATTTTATAGAGTTGGTCTTGAGTCAAAACATGTCTTCCAGTTTTAGGAACAGACACATAAACATCATTCACCCAGACTTTATCTGCCCCCTCTAATTTAACCTTATAATTTACTAAAGCATAAGTCTTTCTATTATTATGTTCTAATCTTTTATACCCTTTTACTTTACCACTATCAGAATCTTTAAGTCTTATTCCCAAAGGTTCTAAGGCCTTTTCCAAATTACCTATATCTTCTCTTTTAGCCCCTTTCGCGACTAATTCTTTTCCAGTGTATCTCCCAAATTGATGAACTGCTTCAATCTTTAAACCCTGAGCAGCAGAATACAACCGATTACCTCCTTCCACATTAGGAATAAGAAAATCAAGTACATCCATATGAACGTCCTCAGGAGCCCTCAGATTTTCAAATTCTCTATCAGCTATTCCAGGTCCTTTTTCATCTGTTTCTTTTCTTTTTCTACCCATATTATTTAGGTTAAATCAAGCTATAAAAAGATACTGGTAAAACCAAATAGTTATTGCCCAATAACTATTTAAATCACCTCTCTTTAATAATAAAAAGATGGAAGCTAGAAAAATATACTATACTTCTGCAGGCATAATTGCTCTTGTTTTCATAACTAAGATAGTCTTAGATATATGGAAAGGTACGTTACTTAATTCAGTTTCAGATTTATGTGCGCTAATTTTCATAATATTAGCATTTATCTTAGAAAGAGATAAGATTAAGAATAAGAAACAAAACAGCTTTCTTGTTACAGGTAGTTATCTAGTAATTATCTGGTTTATAATAAACATATTTATAACTTTTTCATCAATTCTTATATTAAATGAATTTGCAAAAGAAAACGCCATTTATCAAAACACGAATATCAGCGCAATTTTCATGATGATTTTAGCAGGTACATCAAATTTCTCAGGTTTTCTATTCATACCAATTATAATAAATTTTATAGGTATGCACATTCATAAATATCACAGACACGAAATAAAACCTCATAGAAATTTAAGACACTGGTTAAAGGGAGGATTTATAGGAATAGCAGTTCTTATTGCATTAGTCGTGGTGCCTTCTCTTTTTGATACAAGTTGTGAAGAAAGTAATTTTCTGCAATCATGGGGTGGTGGAGGATGCGATTCATTTAGAGAATATGTTTCAGTACATATTTCCAATTTTATCTCTACATTCTTCTTTGCAATTACAATTGGATTACCAATAACCCTAGTTTTAATGTTAATTTTCTTTGGAATCGGAGCAGGCATAGGTCATTGGATCGATGATAAAAGATGAAAGAACATATTAAAAGATTTTTATTCGGCGGAGATTCATTTAAAAAAGATTTTATACACCAGATAAAATACTTAGTCATATTAACTTTAGCTTTCACAATAGCATTTTCCTGGAGAGAAACAGTATTTAATGCGACAAAAAGCTTTATCCAATCAATTATATCAGTTCAAAGTTTAAACGTATTAAGTGTTTTGACTTCATTAACAGTAACCATTTTCAGCGTCATCATAATTTGGATTATGATAAAGTCTTTAGAAGAATAACCTCAGTTAGAAATTTCAAGAATCTTAACTTTGAATATTAGTTTTTTACCAGCAAGAGGATGATTTAAATCAATAGTAACAAAATCATTAGTAACTTTAGTTATTCTAGCAGGAAATTGTCTTCCATCAGGTGTTCCTACCATTAGTTGCATATTTTCTTTAGGTTCTTGGTCTTGAGGCAAGGCATTTCTAGGAACATTATTGATTAAATGAGAATTTATTTCACCATAACCTTCTTTAGCTTCAATTACAAATTCTTTTTCCTCGCCTTTTTTCATTCCAATAATATTTTTTTCAAAGCCAGGAATCATCTGTCCTTCCTCAATTGTAAACTCAAGTGGATGATTATGGTCTCCATGACTTGAAGAGTCGAAAACTTCTCCAGACTCAAATCTTCCCTCATAATCTACTTTGACTTTATCTCCTTTCTTAATCATGCAACTTTATTTAGAAATATATCTTATTTAAGCCTTTCCATACTATAAATGAAACCAACTAAAGACTATCCAGATAACCACAACTAAAAAAAGAAATCCAAATATTACTAATCCTGACTTATATAACAAGCTTAATGCAGGAACTAGAGCCCCTATAAACATCAAAGCTAAAGCAATAATGAGAAATAAAGCACCAGGTCCGGCCTTTTTAAAAAAATCTAGGGGGTTTTTCCAATAACTTATATTATCCATAACAAAATAAGAACTAATGGACTTTTATACTTTTACTTCCAGAAGGATTATACTTTACTTTTTCCCCGAAGTCACTTTTTTTTTAACTAAAAAGACAACCAATACAATTACTAGCAATACTACTATTCCAATTATCCATTTCATTGAATTACTCGACTTAACGACTTCAGGCGTTCCAGCAGGAGCAGTATCTTTAGCAACAGCTTCAGCATCTTTAGCAGGAGTAACCTTCTCAGCTATACTAAAGAAGCTAAATCCAGGAGAAATAGAAGCTAATACATAATTATCTCCTTCTTCAGTGATCGTTGTAGGCAATTCTACCCAAGCACTATTCACTAGTCTAAATAAAGCAACTTTATCTTTACTCAATTGATTATCTGTAACCCATTTCTTACTAACTAATGTAGTTATAGTTGCACTACTAATCTTTCCATCAACATTTGTAGCACTTATTTCTAAATATTTGTAAACTTTTCCACCCTTACTAACTGCACCACTAGGTTTATCATTAAACTTATTAATGGTAACTTTAACATCTTGAACTTTATTATTTACAGTTATTTCTAAACTCTTTAAACCAAAACTAGAATCTAACCCTGAGATAGTCTTAGAATCTCCAGCACTTATAGATTCAAAAGTTCTTTGAACTTTTCCAGTCGAAGCACCAGTTGTAGTTCCACTAGATCCACTTCCACTTCCGGAAGAGCCAGATCCTGTGCTTCCACCTGAAACAGTATAATCATAAGTAGTACTTCCAGTTAAGTTAGCCATGTTTGTGGCTGAACAAGTAGATGTGTGTGGTCCACTACTAGCAGTATCAGTAGTACTTGCAGAACCAGTGCTTCTTATTCCAGAATGTGCATCACTAGAAGAACATGTACAAGTTATAGTATCTCCCTGTTCAACAGGATTAGGAGTACAAGACAAAGAAACTGAAGGGGCAGTATTATCAAATCTAAGATCAAGGACATTAGTGCTATTTTGATTTCCAGCAGTATCATTTACAACAATCGTAATATTATAACTTCCATCAGCATAAGATGCAGTATTTACAGAAGCAGACCAACGATTATCAGCCAAAAAGGTAGCAGAAACATTAGTTGAATTAGTACCATTGACTATACCGAGAGTAACACTTCCGATACTACTATTCAAATCAGATACTGAGAAATTAAACACATAAGTACCAGTTATATTATGCCCAGTACCCACAGATGTAATGTTAGCAGCTACAGCATTAGGATTAACAGAATCTAATCTAATTTGTAATCTAACAGAAGAATTCATATTACCTAAAGTATCATTAGCTAATATTGTTATATTATACAAACCATCATTAAATGCAGTAACGTTCCAAGTAGCATTGAAATACCTATTATTATAAGCCGCTCCAGCGCTGGCATTTGTTGCAGTTAAATAAGCAACTTGAGTACTAGAAGCATTAGTTATATTAAAGTAAACTGAGCCCAAATTAGATAAAGCATCAATTATTGAAACATTAATAGTATATGCACCAGTAGTTGCATTAGATAAATTATACCCTGTTCTAGGAGTCAAGTTAGCAACAACTGCAGGAGCAGTACCATCAATAGTTACACTCATAGTCAAATTAACACCCATGGTCCCACTCATATTACCTGTCGCATTAGACACAGTAGCATTAATAGTATAGTTTCCATCTGTAATTTGACTGTTAGTTATATTCAATAATATCCCACAAGACATGTTATAAGCGGCAGTCGCAACAACTGGAACGCATCCAGCAGTATGATTTCCTATAAGCAACCAAGTGCCATTACCATTAGGACTAGCATAGAATGTAACGTTTAGAGGATTCGCAATACCCAGTGAAGAGTTAATAGCAGTAACGTTGAAGAAAATGTTAGTTTTTGAAATATTTTGTCCAAGAGTATTATTTAATGGATTAACTAAAACAACGGTTGAAGCGACAAAACTTATTGATAACAACACCGTCAAAACTAAAGCAAAGCCGAATAAAATTAAACTCTCTTTTTTTGAAACCATCTTTTTACAAAATTAACTACTAACTATTAGTATATAAACCTTTTCCAAATTCAAGCCAGCATAAATTTTAATCAATTAATACAATCTATGTTAAAAAAAAATTCAATTTCATCGAATATAAAATATAATTACAATAATTAACTTTTATTTTTAATTATCTAGAATGTGGAAATAGGATTAGTTATTATTTATCTAAAAACCTTAAAAACTCAATTATTTATAGGAATTAAAAGAAGTCTTAAAACAAGGAGTCTTAGAACCTTGGTTCTAATTTGCCTCTATAGCTCAGCGGTAGAGTACAAGTTTCGTAAACTTGGGGTCCCGGGTTCAATCCCCGGTAGAGGCTTCGATATTAACAAACATTAAAAAGAAGAAAAATGTAGGAACTATATGGAAAATGTTACTATAAAACAAGCTCAAGAGATGATCGATATCTTTGTCAAAGAGAGAAATTGGCAAACTACTGAGACAGATACAGTATTACATATAATTGAAGAGCTAGGAGAGATTGCAAGAAATGTTCTGAAAATGAAGAATTATGGAGGACAACATACTTCAAACTCAAATATAAATATGGATGAAGAACTAGGAGACATATTATATTTAATACTAAAATTATCAAACCAAACAAATATTAATTTAGAAAAGGCATTTATAAATAAGTTAGAGATGATTAGAAATAAATATCCGTTAAATAGTTCAAAACAACAATAATATTTATAAAACTAGTTTCTATCTGTTTTTCATAAAAAAGAGATAAAATGGGAAGCAATTTAGACTTAAGAAAATTTCAAAATACCGACTCTATCCAAGATGCCTTTTCGAAAATAGTATCTGGTGGTAAGGCAGGTTATAAAACAATTGTAGAAAGAAAGAAAGTTCCTCCAAAATGCAGTAAATGTGGTCGAGGTGGAGACCCAGATCAAAAGTTCTGTCCTCAATGTGGAGGAAAGATGGTTGTTCCACTAACTAATTGCCCAGGATGCAAAAAACCTATAGATGAAAATGAGAAGTTTTGTACAGAGTGCGGCCACCAGCTCAAAGAATAGTTTTATTAATTATCTTTCTAATCTATTATCATGAAATCTGAAATAGCACAATTACTATCTAAAAATATCAGCTTAAATAAAGAAGATATAGAAAAGTTAATAGAAATTCCTCCCTCACCAGAACTCGGAGATTATGCTTTCCCTTGTTTTACATTAGCAAAAGAATTGAAGAAATCTCCGATACATATAGCAGAAGACCTATCAAAAAGAATAAAATCTTCTGAATTTGAAAAAATAGAGGCAAAAGGACCCTATGTTAATTTCTTTGTAAACAAATCTAATTTTGTGAAAACAGCTTTAAAAGAATCTGGAAAAAAAGATTTTGGAAAATCTAAACTAAAGGGCAAGATTTTGATTGATTACTCTCATCCTAATGTCGCGAAACACTTCGGAATACACAATCTTCGTTCAACCCTAATAGGGCATGCAATCTACAACACTTTAGAATTTTCAGGATACAAAGTGAGGAGTATAAATCATCTAGGAGATTGGGGTACTCAATTTGGAAAGCTTCTCGTAGCATATAAAAAATTCAGAGGAAAATTAAATATAAATAATATAGAATCATTAAATGAACTATACATTAAGTTTCACACTGAAGCAGAAAAGAATCCAGAATTAGAGGAAAATGCCCGAAATGAATTTAAAAAACTTGAATTAGGAGATAAAGAAAATCTCAAACTCTGGAAGTTATTTAGAGAGATATCACTAAAGGAGTTTGATAAAACCTATAAGATACTTGGTATTAAATTTGATGAAATTAAAGGAGAAAGCTATTTCAAAGATTCTGTAAAGACATTAGTGGCTGATTTAAAGCAAAGACATATTGCAGAAGAAAGCGAAGGTGCTTTAGTGATTAAACAACCTGGAGAAAGACCCCCATTGATACTACAAAAATCTGATGAAGCATCTACATACGCTTCAAGAGATTTAGCAGCAATTGTAGAGAGAATGAAGTCAAAACCTGATAAGATTCTTTATGTGGTAGACAATGCACAATCACTGCATTTTGAACAAGTTTTCGAGGCTGCAGAGAGATTAGGAATAAATAGAAATAAATTAGAACATGTAAAATTTGGAAGGTTACGTTTTGAAGATTCACAAATGTCTACAAGAACCGGCAATATAATATTATTTGAATCTCTTCTTGAAAAGGCAGAAGAGGAGATAAAAAAAATAATTAACGAAAAGAATCCTTCTTTGAAGAATAAAGACAAAATTGCTAAGCAGGTAGCACTAGCATCAATTATTTATCATGATTTACAGAATAACAGATTGCACGACATAATATTTGACTGGAAAACGGCATTAAGTTTTGAAGGTAAATCTGGACCCTATATATTATACACTTACGCAAGAGCCTCATCAATTTTAAGCAAAGTCAAGAAAAAAACAGGCAAATTATCCTTTCCTAAATCAATAGCTGAGAAAGAATTTTTACTTGCAAAGAAAATAAATTCATTTCCAGAAGTAGTGGAAAAATCAGCAAGAGATTATTCACCACACACAATAGCAGAATACTCTTATGAATTAGCACAATGTTTTAATGAGTTTTATCATTCATGTCAGGTTATAGGTTCGGAAGAAGAATCCTTTAGACTTTCTTTGATAAAATCTTTTCAAATTACTCTTAATACTTCTTTGAATCTAATAGGAATAACACCAGTAGATGAAATGTAATAATACAATTAATTTTATATACCTTAAATTGTCAGAAGAAACATGGAATTAATAAGCGTTCTTTTGACTTCAACAACTTTACTTTTATTAGTTTTCTTCATAGTGCTAATAGTTTTTCTTTCTAAAAAACCAAAACAAAGAAGAAATATAACTTCTGATTTAAGAAGAATAAAAAGGCAGATAGTTCAGGATGATTCCGAAGAATATTACTAAAATGATATTAGGATATTATGAAACTCGTTTCTCTAACTTCGGAGATCAGTTATCTAGAGTAATTGTAGAAAAATTGCTCAAAAGAGAAATTAAAACAATAAATCTCGCAAATGATAAAAATATATCTGGAAAGCTACTTGCACTTGGCTCTATATTTCACTATGCTAAATCTCAAGACATTATCTGGGGTACGGGCATAAACCCTCGCTGGCAAAAACAAAAGAGATTATCTCTTTTTTTCAATCCTTTGAAAGATTTAGACATAAGAGCAGTAAGAGGTCCGTTAACAAGAAGATACCTCGAACAGAAGATGAATATAGATTGCCCAGAAGTTTACGGAGACCCTGCATTACTTCTTCCAAATCTATTCCCAAAATTAAAGCCAAACCCTAAAAAAGAATATGGTATCATTCCACACGTAAAAGACTTGCCATTATTTTTAGACAATCCTAACTTAATCTCTCCTTCAGGAGACTGGAAAAAAGTAATAAAATCCATATTAAAATGTAAATTAATAATTTCCAGCTCATTACACGGATTAATAGTAGCAGAAGCATTTGGAATTCCTGCACGTTGGCTTCACAGTTCTAATCTACCAAGCTTCAAGAATGAAGGCACATTCAAATACAATGACTATTATGCAAGCACAAATCGTTCATTAAATGACTACGCATCAACAATAGAACAAGCTTTGAAAATGAAAGGAAAGGAAAAAATAAAAGATTTCAACTACAAAGCATTGTTAGATTCATTTCCGTATGATAAGTTTGAATGAATTCCTCATTTTGCCAAGGTTGGCAAAACGCTTATAAACCTTCTAATCTCGTCTAAAATGTAGAAGAGCTTGCATGCTAGCCCCATGCAATCCGCAAACGGGCTTTATGGCGGAGCTTAAAGGAGTGCGTGAGGCAGACATATTGCAGTCTCGTATCAAACGTTGACGCTTTGTCCTGTTCGATCGTACTCTTGTGAAATGGGTCAGGCCTTGATCGGAGCAGCCCTAAGCAGGAAGTATGGTGCTTACAGGGTTGCAAAGCCGAGAATGACTCGAGATCAACTGCCATATGAAAACCAGGCAATCTCCCCATCTACATTTTTTAATCTAATTTACTAAAATCAAATTCAACAGTTAATGAAGGTCTGATACTAGTAAATCCTTTTCCTAAAGATTTATACACGGCACGTAAATCTCTAAAGTAAATTAACTGATTAGATTTACAACCAGCATCTATTCCATTAGAATATGAGACATTAACATCTCCTACATCAACTTGAACAAATCTAGAATTTTCTACAGCACACTCTCTGATGACTTTACCAAATTCTTCAACTTTATACCTACCATCAGACTTTAATTTTTTATTCATATCTACAAGACTAGTATTATTAATAGCATTTGTTAAATTCTTTATTCTACTAACAGCGCAATTAAGCTCTCCATTGAATAAGAATGTAGTTTGTCTTAAAGCAATATCCACAGCATCAGCTACAGATTGTTTAAGTAAATCAAGATCTAAATATTCTCTTTTTAATTTTTTTCTTGCAAAACGATCATATATATCTGCTTGTTCTTCAAGATTTTTTACTTTAGACATATCGCAGTCAGGTTTATACTGTATCTCTTCAATTCTTAAATCTCGCATTATCTTTTCAAGCAAATCAATTCTATTTTTCATAATTTAGAAATTCTTTGAAATGAATACTCCATAATTATGGCTTGGTTTGAATTTATCGCCAGTCTGCTTTAAATCAGCTCCAACTCCAAATTTAAATCCTTTATATTCAAGACCTAACCTCGCTCTCTCGCTTGTAAAATTATGATTTCCTTTTTGCAGACTTAAGTTGGATAATACTTCTAATTGAGTAAATGCATTCAATCTACCATTTAATCTATACGAATAAGAAATTATAGGGTGTAAATCAACGGAAGGATTATCCTTTAAATCAAAAATATTCAAATAAGCTAAATTAAATGCACCGACTTTAGTTTGATAAGTAAAACCGACTCTAGGGATTGCACCATCCTTCTGAGTAAATAAACCTTCAACTAGGGGAGAAAATCCGCTTCCAGCATTATACTTCAAATCTATTAATGTTAGGGGAACGGATAATTTTTGGTAAGGATTTTCAACTCTATTTCTAGCAAATAAACTGAATTCATCTGATAGTTTAGTATCTACCTTTAAATCTGTAGTTACAGCTTTGTCTCCTGCAAGAACTTCCAAAGAACCTTTCACTGATTGAGCATTGCTATTAACGTTAGAAACTAATAATGCTCCTGCTAAAGATACTAACTTCAATATTCTTTTTATCTTTGTCATAAAAATAGCCAAAAAAGGGCATATTTGAATATTATTGTTACCTAAGGGGGTCGTAAGTTATATATAGTTAGAAAAAGAGGTAAATTTATGGAAATCAAAGCACTTGAAGAGATTGGTTTGACTGTTGGAGAGAGTAAAGTATACCTTGCACTTACCAGGCTAGGATTATGCAAGACAGGAAAGCTTGCAAAAGAAGCAAGTGTTTCTTCTTCCAAAGTATATAAAATTCTTGATAGATTGGAGAAGAAAGGACTTGTAGGATTCATTATGAAAGGAAAAGTCAAGAACTATAGGGCGATGGAACCTAGAAACATAATAAGATATATTGAAGAAAAAGAGAGAGAATTGGAAGAAAAGAAGAAAGTCATGGAAGAGCTTCTTCCAAAACTAGAAAAGGAATTAGAGAATGCAGGAAAACAACCAGAAGCAGCAATTTACTTCGGGTATAAAGGAGTTACAAATATTTTTAATAATTTGAGAGAAGAGCTGAAAAAAGGAGAAACTTATTATGTTATGGGGGCAGGATATGGTTTTCACGATGTTGAAAAGTTGAAAGATTTTTTTCATATTCATCACAAAAAAAGAGCTGAAAAGAAAATAAGAGTTAAAATGTTGGCTAATCATGACGTAAGAGAATCAATCATTGAGCCTAATAGCTGGGCTAAAGAATTAAGATTTTTACCACAAAATCTTATAACTAACATGGAAATTGTTATTTATAGAAATAAAGTAGCCATTATAATTTTTGCAGTTGAACCCTATGTCTTTTTAATAGAAAGCAAAGAAGTAAGTAGCAGTTTTATGCATTATTTTAACACTCTCTGGAAGATATCTAAGAAGTAGCTCTTCCAATAACATATAAAAACATCTTTTATCTTAATTCATCATGAACAAAAAGGCCCAGTTTTTTCTTATAGCTGCTTTAATAATTGCAGGAATAATTCTTGCTTTGTCTCAGACATTCACAAGTTCATCAGTTGAACCTCATGAAACAATTGCTTATGATTTATCAAATGAAGTTTATTATGAAGCTAGCCAGGTGATAGATAATGGAGTTTTCAATGAAAAAACTCAAGAAGACATTACAGAAGAATTATCTAATTTAACAGAGTATTATTCAAAAATAAATCCTGACAGCGATATAAGTATAGTATATGGAAATCCAGATTCGGCAAATCATCTACAAGAGATTTCTTACAATTATGAATTAGGAAGAGCAGTATCAAACTCCATTCCATTTACAACTGAAGATTCACAATTTTCAGATACAAGTCAAAAAAGAAAAGTAAGAGTGAAAATGAATTCAAAAGACAAAGATAAAGAAGTGGTAAGAGATTTTGAAGTGCAAAAAGGCCAAAATCTTTATCTCGTTGTAAAGAAGAAGATTAAAAACGAGCAATTCGTAATATCAAGATAAAATGAATAGAATAAATAAAAAAGGGTTAAGTGAGATGGTAAGCTATGTTCTATTAGTTATAATTGCAATAGGAATAGGATCTATAGTTTTTGTTTATTTACAAGTTTATGTTCCAAAAGATAAAGCCACCTGTCCAGATGATACTTCAATAATAATAGAAAGTTATTCATGTCAAAATTCTTCTACTGGAAGGCCTTCAAATCTTTCTTTAACTCTAAAAAATAATGGCCTTTTTACATTAAATGCAGCATACATAAGAGTTGGTGGAGAAAACCGAGAGGTAAAAGATTTAATTAATGATCCAAGAGCACGAGGAGCAAACGCATCTAGTTTCTATCTATCAGCAGGCTTGCAAGCTCCAACAACGCCTGGCACAGTAACCTCTGCTTTCACAGGCCTAGCACCAGGAGCTTCAACAACTAGAATTTATCATCCAGGTATACTTAATCACTCAGGAAATTACGGAATAGAAATCCAACCAGCAGTGGGCACATCAAATAAGTTAACTATTTGTGAAAAAGCCACAATTGTCCAGACAATAACTTGTAGTTAATTTAGTCCATTTCACACTACAATAATCTATTTATAACTCCCGTTTCAGATTATTTTATGAAGTTTGCACATTTAGGTGATTGCCATTTAGGAGGATGGAGACAGCCAGAGCTTAGAGCTTTAAATTTCCAATATTTTCAACAAGCAATTAATTACTGTTTAAGAGAAAAAGTAGAATTTATTCTTATAACTGGAGACTTATTTGATTCTGCTTATCCACCAATAGATTCTCTGAAAGAAGCATTCAATGAATTTAGAAAGTTAAAAGAAGCAAAGATTCCAGTCTTTCTTATAGCTGGAAGCCACGATTATTCTGCTTCTGGAAAGACTTTTTTAGACGTTTTAGAAACTTCAGGATTCTGCAAAAATGTTTCAATATTTGAAGAGAAAAATAATATTATTTATCTTCAACCTACAATTTACAAAAACGTAGCAATTTACGGCTATCCGGGAAGAAAGTCAGGCATGGAAGTTCAAGATATAGCAAGAATGAAACTACAAGACTCTCCAGGGCTTTTTAAAATTCTTATGTTACATACAGCAATAAGAGATGCAGTAGGAACACTGCCAATTCCAGCCGTAGAGGAAAATATGTTGCCAAAAATAGATTATCTAGCGTTATCTCACTTACATATATTCTACACAAAGGAAAATAGAGCTTATTCGGGTCCAATCTTCCCAAATAATATATCAGAATTAGAAGAGCTTCAATCAGGTTCTTTCTGCATATTCAACAATGGTAAGATAAAGAGAGAAATAATTGCTTTAAAGAAAGTATCAGCATTCAATCTCGAAATAAATGATGCTTTAAATTCAACACAACAAATAATCTCTTTTCTAGATCAACAAGATTTATTAGAAAGAATCATAATTCTAAACTTATCTGGAATATTGGAGAAAGGTAGAATTTCAGATGTAGATTTCAACAAAATAGAAAATTTTGCAAGGAAGAAAGGAGCTTTTTCTTTTCTCAAAAGCACAACTAAATTAAGGCATCCAGACTCAGAAATTGTATTTGAAGAAGCAGAAGCTAATCAACTTGAATCTTTAATTATAGATCAATTTACTTCAAAAAATCAGAGTAAGTTCAATCCTTCAATAAATAATCTTCTTCGTACTCTACAAATAGAGCAGATGGAAGAAGAAAAGTCAGCAGTATTTGAAGAGAGATTATATGAGGAAATAAAGAAGGTAATAGAGATATAAAATGCAATTCAAAAAATTAAAAATTAAAAATCTTAGAAGTTATGAAGAACAGGAGATAGAATTTCCAGCAGGTTCTCTACTTCTTTCAGGCAATGTAGGCTCTGGAAAAACCACTATCCTTTTAGCTATTGAATATGCTTTATTCGGTCTTCAGGCAGGTCAGAGGGGCTCCGCATTACTAAGAAACAATACTGAAGAAGGTGAAGTTAGCTTAGAGTTAGAAATAGATGGTAATGCGATAATCATAGAAAGGCGTTTAAAGAAAGACTCGAAATCTATAACTAACGACTATTCAGCAATTACTATAAATGGTGAGAAGAAAGAATGCTCAACAACTGAACTAAAGACAAAAATTCTGGAATTAATAGGTTATCCTTCTGAGTTCGTAAAGAAAAACAACCTTCTTTACAAATACACTCTTTACACTCCCCAAGAACAGATGAAGAATATAATTTTAGAGGATGCAGAGACAAGGTTCTCTATCTTAAGGCACGTTTTCGGCATAGATAAATACAAGACAATAAGGTCAAATTTAGCCCTTATTTTAATTAGAATAAAAGACAAGGTAAAGGAAATTCAAATAACTCTTAAAGACTTAGAGACGGATAAACTCAATTTGATAAATTCAGAGTCAAAGATAACCGTTCTTGAAACTAAAATAGTTAATGTGGAAAGTCTTCTAAAAGAAAAGATTTCCTTTAGAAAATCAATAGAAGGAGAGATAATTGTCCTAACAGGATATATAAAAGAAAGGGAAAAGCTTGAAACTGAGCTTGAAAAAGCAAAAGTTTTCTCAACATCAAAGCATGACCTCCTAAGAGGATTGGAGATGGAGGAATTAGAGATAAAAAGAGCAATTGAAGAGTTTAAAGAAAAGTTCGATGAAGAGATATATAATTCAATTAATCAGGAAATAATTAATCAGAAAAAAATACTTGAAGAATTAAACCTTTTATACATAAATAATGAAAGCTCTCTAAAGTCTCTTCTAGCTATGAAAGATGAAGTTTCAAAGAAAAAAGAAAGTATATTTTCAATTGATATTTGTCCAACTTGTCTTCAAGATGTCTCTCAGAATCATAAGCACATTATATTGAATGAAACTGAAAACAAGATAAGTGAGGCAAAAAAGAAAGAGGCTCTTCTCAAGGACGAAAACACCGCAATCTTAAATAAAATGTATCTTTCAAAGGCATTAGTTCAAAAGTTAGAATCTCAGAGATCCTACTTGGAAATATTAAGGTCAAAAGCAACTTATCTTGAGAAAGCCAAGCTAAAGCTTACAGAAATGAGAAAATCAAAGGAGAAAACAGTAAAGGACATAGAACTATTAATAAATCATATTACGGAATTAAAAGAGCAGATTTTCAAATCTTCTCCTAATGATCTAATTTTCAAGAGAAAAAACCTCGAATTGAAGCAAGCATTTGCAGATGAGAAAGATGTAGAGATTTCTAGAGCAGAACTAAAGAAGGAACTCCAATTGACTCATATAGAAATAGCTAAATTGAAAGAAGAAATAGAGTCAAAAGAAAAATTGAAAACATCACTCTCTTCTTTAATAGACTTGCATGATTGGCTTTCAAATCAATTTCTAAGTCTTATAAATCATATAGAAAGACAAGTTATGATGAAACTTAGACAGGAATTCTCCAGGCTATTCAGAAGCTGGTTTGCAATGATCACTTCCGAATCTTTCGAAGTTCATTTAGACGAAAACTTCACCCCTTTAATAATTCAAAATGGAATAGAAATGGATTATTCATATCTTTCTGGTGGAGAAAGAACAGCAGTAGCCTTAGCATATAGACTAGCATTAAATCAGACAATTAATTCAGTATTCAGCAGTATAAAGACTAAAGACATAATAATCTTAGATGAGCCTACTGAAGGTTTTTCTGCAACTCAAATAGAAAGAATAAGAGAAATCTTTGAACAATTAAAAGTCAAACAATTAATCCTTGTCAGCCACGAACAAATAATCGAAGGTTTCGTAGATCATGTAATAAAGATAAAGAAAGAGGTAAACAGTTCCATAATTGATTCATCTAGTTTAATTTTATAAAATCTAAATCACCAAAAGCCTTAAATACCAGTAATTTATATGAATAAAGTCAGAGGTTCTAGTCTTATGTATAATATGAACAACATGAATAATAATATGAATAACATTACCAATGAACTTGGAATGAATGTAATAAAATCAAATACTAGTCTAGTTGGCATTAAATGCAAAGACGGAGTAGTTCTTGGAGCAGATAGAAGAGCAACAGCAGGATCAATAGTAATGAGTAAAAATTCTAAAAAAATTGTTAAAGTAAATGAGTATTTTGCAACAGCAGGTACAGGGCTTTCTGCAGATATTGACTTACATCAAAAAGTAATTTCAGCTGAACTGCGTTTAAAGGAATTAAAAACAAGATCAAGACCGAGCGTAAAAGAAGCAGCTAATCTTTTAGGAATGATGCTTTATAGACATATAAGAACTCCTAGCATGATTCCAGGAGTAGTTGGAATGCTTGCAGCAGGAGTAGATGAAGATGGAAAAGCTTCCCTATATACAATAGAACCAGCAGGAGGAGTTTACGAAGTAGAAGAATATGACGCAAACTTTTCATCAGGAATGCCTTACATTTTAGGTCTTTTAGAAAGACAATATAAAAAAGACATAACTGTAAAGGAAGCAATTGACTTAGCTAAGGAAGCAATAAAATCTTCAACACAAAGAGATTCTGGTTCTGGAAATGGAATAGACATATTCACAATTACCAAAGAGGGCATTAAGCAGGTTGTTTCGGAAGGAATATATCCAGAATACAAATAATTAATTTTCAAAAATGGCAGACATCTTAAAAAGCATAAAGGAAGACTTACCAAAAGTTGTAAGTGACGCATCATTTGAAGGTGCAAACATAGTTCTTTACACATCAGATAAAGAATTTTTCAAATCTGGAGATGCAGATATAAAAAGAACAGTTGATAAAGTAAAAAAGAGAATAGAACTAAGAGCGGAACAAGCAATTTTAGCTTCTGAAGAAGACACTGACAAATCTATTAGAGCATTAGTCCCAGAAGAAGCAGAAATAACAAATATTATCTTCGACGTACAGCGTTCAGTCGTAGTTATTGAAGCAAAGAAGCCAGGGCTAGTAATAGGAAAACAAGGCTCAATTCTTTCAGATATAAAGAGATCTACTTTTTGGACACCATCAGTTCAAAGAAGTCCAGCAATTCCAAGCAAGATAACTGAAAAGATTCGTTCAGTTTTATATGCAAATAACAATTACAGAAGAAAATTCTTAAATGATATAGGTAAAAAAATATTCACAGATTGGAGCTCAGAAAAAATGGATATGTGGGTAAGACTTACTTATCTTGGAGGTGGAAGACAAGTCGGTCGTTCCTGTCTTATGTTACACACTCCAAAATCAAAAGTTCTTTTAGACTGTGGAATAAACCCTGCTTATTCAGAAGGACAGGAAAGATTCCCCTATCTTGATGTTTGCGAGATAGGGGACTTAAACAGTGTTGACGCAATAATTCTTTCACACGCACACAGCGATCATTGCGGCTTAATTCCTTATTTATATAAAATGGGTTACAAAGGACCTATTTATTTAACTCCGCCAACAAGAGATATAGCGGCATTAGTAGCTCTTGATTTTGTAGGTGTTGCATACAAACAAGCAGCCTCACCATTATATCGCGCAGAAGACATAAAAGAAATGGTAAGACACTCAATAACCTTAGATTACGGAGAAGTAACTGATATAACTCCAGATATTAGAATAACTCTATACAATGCAGGACATGTATTAGGCTCAGCACAAGTTCACCTTAACATAGGAAACGGTTTACACAATTTTGTATATTCTGGAGATACAAATTATAGAAAAACTAGACTTTTAGATCCTGCAAATAATCATTTTCCAAGAGTAGAAACTTTACAAATGGAATCTACATACGGCGGAAAAGATAATATCATTCCTCCAAGCGAAGAATCTGAAGGTAAGTTTTTAGAATTAGTAAGGAAAACAATAGCGAGAAATGGTAAAATACTTCTTCCCGAACTAGGCCTAGGGCACGCCCAAGAAACCATCTTAAGAGTAGAAGAAGCCATAAGAACAGGCACTTTACCAAATATTCCAGTTTATTTAGACGGAATGCTTTGGGATATTTGCGCTATTCACACTGCTTATCCTGACTTTTTATCAGCATCAGTAAGAAATCAAATATTCCAAGATAATAATCCATTTGTCTCAGAGATCTTCAAAAGAGTAGGTAGCCCAACAGAAAGAAAAGAAGTTTTAGAAGGAGGACCCTGCTTAGTAATTGCAACTTCAGGTATGTTAGTAGGAGGAGCATCAGTAGAATATTTCAAAAACATGGCAAGTAATCCAAACAATCTAATTGTATTTGGATGTTATCAAGGTCTAGGCTCTTTAGGAAGACAGGTTAAAGAAGGAGCAACAGAAGTATACGTAGATGGAGAAAAAGTAAATATTGCTATGCAGGTAGAAGCAATAGAAGGATTCTCATCTCACTCTGGAAGACACGAACTTCTTCAATATATTAGTAGAATGGTTCCAAAGCCAAAGAAAATCATCATCAACCACGGAGAAATCTCACGTTCACTAGATCTAGCATCCTCACTTTACAAAATGAATAGAATTGAAACAGTTGTCCCAAGGAATCTCGAAACAATTAGACTGAAGTAAAGTTTATATTCTTATATTATACTAATTTCTATGCTTAAGAAAGAACAATATACAAAAACTGTTAAGAGACCTTACAACACTCTGTTAGCAGGATTGATTATTGGTAGCTATATCAGAAAGGCATCATTTAGACCATTTTTAGGAACAGATTTTCATTTTAAAGATTTAATTTTATCAGATGGCGAGTGGCTTTACTCTACTTCAGACTTACAGAATGTAGGCAAACTAGCATTTGACTATTGGAAGATAGAAAAGAACTTTATTAAATGCAAGGCATTATTTTTAGAAAAAGAGAAAATTCTTCTAAATTCAGAGAAAGATGATTTTCAAACTTTCAAAGATAAGTTTGAATCTTATGTTGCCCCTTCATTACAGGTAATTTACAATTTAGAAAAACCGATAACTGAAAAGATGATAAGATTGTTATCAAACAAGCTATCAAAAAGTGAAACAGAAGAACTAATGCAGGAGTTAAATGTACCTTTAGAAGACAATTATTATAAGAATGAAGAGTATGAATTAGCAAATTGCAATACTGATGGAGATTTGAAGGCTCACGTAAAAAAATACATCTGGCTAAATTCAAGATACGGGTCAGAAAATTATTATACAATTGAACAAGCAAAAGAAAAACTTAGTAAGATGAATAAAGATGAGTTTTTAGATAAATATAAAAAAGAAAAGGAAGAAGTGAAAAAAGCTATTAAAAAAGCAAAAAATCTTCTCGGTAAGGATGATATCTATGTAGACTTAATGCAATATATAATTTACTTCCGAACTCAAAGAACAGACGTATTAAACAGAGCTTTTTGCATGTACATTCCAGAAATGAAAAAGATTGCAAAAAACAATTCATTAACTTATGAAGAACTACTATATTGTATGCCTGAGGAGATATTAAAAGGAATCCCTTCAAAAGCAGAGATAGGCTCAAGAATAAAGGACTTTGCTATCGTAATTGATAATGCAAAACTTTTATGTTTTTCAGGAAATAAATCTAAAGAAATTAGAGATTTTCTTACTCAAGATCTCTCTAGTATATCCGAACTAAAAGGCCAATCTGCCTGTAAGGGTTATGTTAAAGGAACTGTAAAGGTCATAATTAGTGCAGATGATTTCAAGAAGATCAATTTAGGAGACATTCTAGTAACAAGCATGACTACTCCTAACATGATCGCAATAATGAAAAAAGCATCAGCTTTTGTTACAGATGAAGGCGGAATAACTTGTCATGCAGCCATAATCAGCAGAGAAATGAAGAAGCCCTGCATAATTGGAACAAAATTTGCAACAAAGGTTTTGAAAGATGGAGATTTAATAGAAGTCGATGCAGACAAAGGCACAGTCAAAAAACTATAATTATCAATACCCTTTTAAACTTAGATATATATAGTGCTATATGTCTATATCTAAAACCTGGAGTTCAGAAGAACCCGGAGAGGTTCTTGAGTGAAGCACTCTATTAAAATAACTCTTATTCTGCTTGGTATGTTTTTAGTTGCACAATTCATAGGTCTTTTTGTTGTAGGAGTTTATTCACCAGAAGTCACACAGATAGAAATAAATGGAACCGCGGTAAATCAAACATCATACAATTTACCTCTTGGCTTAGAACCACCACAAGACACAAATCCTAAAGCAAATATTCTTTCAATAGTAATTGCCTTTTTCTTTGCAATAGTAATAATGCTTATTCTAATGAATTTTAAAGCAGAATTAATATTAAGATTCTGGTTCTTTTTAGTAATAATAATTGCTTTAATTTTGACTTTAAATGCAGGCCTTTTAGGATTTACAAACTATGCTCTAATAATTTCAGTAATTATAGCTATTCCTTTGGCTTATCTAAAAGTCTTTCAAAGAGATATTCTCTTACATAATATAACTGAACTTCTTATTTATCCAGGAATAGCAGCCATATTTGTTCCTCTTCTAAATATTTGGACAACAGTCTCATTACTTATTTTAATTTCAATATATGACATGTATGCAGTCTGGCACGCAAAGTTTATGCAGAAAATGGCTAAATATCAGATAAATCAAGTAAAGGTATTTTCAGGTTTCTTCATCCCATATCTTTTACCAAAAGATAAAATTGCTTTAGAAAAAGCAAAGAAATCAAAATTAAAGAACAAGAAGATAAAAATGAGCGTAGCAATACTGGGCGGAGGAGATGTTATATTCCCAATTATACTTGCAGGAGCAGTATTGAATGTATTCGGCTTGCTTTCAGCAATAATAATATCTTTAGGAGCAACCGTAGCACTTGCCATATTATTCCACTATTCAGAAAAAGGCAAGTTCTACCCAGCCATGCCATTTATCTCAGCAGGATGTTTCATAGCACTGGGAATTGTTTATTTGATTAACTAGCAATTACTGCTATTGTTCTTATTACATAGTTACAACAAGAGAAACATTTAAATACCCTATTTTTATCACTTAAACATGATAATAAAACAAGAATTAGTTAAGAGAATAAAGGAATACTTTAATCTTAATATATACGAGACAAAAGTCTGGTTAGCTTTGCTTTCAAAAGGCATAGCTTCTGCAGGTGAAGTAGCTGAATTATCTTCTGTACCAAGATCAAGAACATACGATGTTTTGGAAAGTTTGGAGAAGAGAGGATTTGCTATTACTAAGATTGGAAAACCAGTTAAATACATTGCAGTAAAACCTACTGAAGTTATTGAAAAAATGAAGAATGAAACAATGCAAGAAGCTCAGGACAAAGTTAAATCATTAGTAGCATTGAAAACAACTAACGAATACACTGAACTTGAACAATTACACTCTACAGGCATTTCACCAGTAAGAGCACATGATATTACTGGTTCTCTTAAAGGCCGTTCTAACATAATTGCAAAATTACGTGAACTAGTAGAAAATTCAGAAAAAGAAGTTCTTATCTGTACTTCAGCTATGGACTTTGAAGATAAATCAAGAGTTTTGATACCTTCACTTGAAAAGTTAGCAAAGAATAATGTTAAAGTTAAAATTGCTCTATCAGGCGATCCTGAAAAAGTAAAGAAATTGAACATCAAACACGGTCTAAAAGCAAAGTACGTAGACTCAAACACAAGAATGTTCATATCAGACAGAAAACAAGCTATGTTGATGATAACACCTGAAAACGCAGAAGAAGAAATGTCTGTTTGGTTGAACTCAGAGTTCTTCACAGATTCATTGCATGATATTGTAGAAAGAAGTATGAGGAATTAATTAACTTCCAATTTAACAACATCCATTCCAGTAAAATGATGTTTATTTTTATCTAAAAAGTGAGAGGTGTAATGCAAGGCATTCTGAGGAACTTCCAGCTTAGTGTATAATCTCCCTTTATGTGCATATGTTTTTTTATGTGCTTTTTTGAATACTGAAGCATGTTTTGTCATCTCAATTGGAGGTCCAGTAAGGACCACTTCTTTTTTCGGTTTAACGATTAAGTATAATTCAGCATTTTGAGCTTCATCGTACTGAAATTCTTTATTTAATATGTCAAAGAATTTCTTTAGATTATCTTCAATATAATTGCTGGCTTTGACCAACTTAGCTCCAGCAATATCTCCTGCTTGTTTATGTGTTTCCAATTTTATCTTCAATAACTGACCTTTATTTTTATCAGCTTTACCCTCCAATTTACCTAAATCTAAAATCTTAATCTCAAAATATTTAGCACTTGGATTTTTAAGATAATTACTAGCAACTTTCTGGAATTTTCTAAAAGTTTCTTCAGATAAAGCGCTTAATACATTTCTTTCCTTAAATGTAGGATCAACTAACACTACCGGAGATCTTTGCTTACTTTCATTCATTTGAATAGAAATATCATTCTTATTTTTGTAATGTTTTTTACCATCAAGATACAACTTATCTTCAGATTTACACAATTCCTTCAAAGTTTTATTAAAACCTTTATAATGTATCAATAAGCACTCAATAGCATAACCTGAAAATCCTCTAACATAAGATTCAGCACCATAGCAGTTATTAGCAACACAAAAAGCCTTCATAATCAAAATCTCTCTCTTTATTTTTTCATTAATATTTTTCTTCACATAATTAACATGCAAATAGCTCAAATCAGTTACGTTTTCAGCTTCATTAGGCTTACTTATTTTCCTTACAGGTATAATCTCAAATAATAACCCATTATCTTTCTGTATTTGAAAGTAATCTCTGCTTCCATGTACTTTGACAAAGTTTAATTTAGACTTTTTTATTACTCTTTCAAGCAAGTCAGATATCTTTTCATATTTTTTATCAAATCTTACATACACATCTATATCATAATTATCTTTTCTCATTAAAGTCTGTTTAGCATAACTTCCCCCGACAAATATCTCTGCTTTTATTTTTTCTTTTCTCAAAACATTTTTTATAATAATTAGTAAATCATTAACTTCTTTTTTAATAATTTTTAATTTATCTTCTGGAGGAGATAAATTGCTAGAATCAATAACATCTTTCATTAAACACTAATGTATTCTGGCTTTTTAATTGTTTATTCTCTCTTCTTATCCAATAAGTTTTTACCAGCTAAATCTACTATATATTTACCATCTTCAAGCTGGTAGATTCTAGGTTTATTTTTCTCAAATAATTTACCTAAATCAATGAGATACTTACCTGGTTTGACTATCCTTATGCTTTCAAAATCAAGGAAAACTGGCTCTTCGTCATCAGTTATTCCAGCAATCTCTCTCACATCTTCCTCAATTTGACTCTTTTCAATTTCACTTAAATCAAATCCTTCAGGTTTATTCTCAATTATATCTTTTAGTTTATCTTCCCTTACATAAAAAAAGAATTTACCATGGCATCCAGTACACCCTTGTAATACTTCTCTAGAACCATCTTTATACACCTTATTACAATGCACGCACTTATATGCCATAATACTAATAATCTGAAAGGGATTATAAAGATTTAGATGATAAGATTTACTTTTCAAAGATAGTAGTACAATTAGATATCTCACCTAAGCATCTTCCATCACCTTTACCTGTCAAACCACCATCGGGAGAACATATCAAATTCCCCCATATACTATATAGGGAGTTATAATTATCGCAACAATTAGTAATTTTATAATATACTGTTTCACTCTGATAAGTACACTTTTTTATTATCTTAGCATTCTCTTTAATATTATAGTACTTAACTATCAATAAACTTAATACTACAATTAAAATAAAAGCAAGAACAAACCAATATTGCTTTTTCATAACTAACAAATACATTTAACATTAATAAACCTATTTTTAACTTCAAATTAGATTGAAGTTAGCTCAACATCAATTCAAGTTTCTTAGGATCTCTTCTTATTTCTTTAACAACAGAAGCAGGACCTATTAATGTGATTGCACTACTGTCTCCTACAAGACTTTTAGCAATGCTATATCTTAGCTTTCCAAATATTGATTCTTTCCTCATATCTGGTTCAATAACGGCAAGTTCAATACCTTTAAAATTTTTAATATGATCGACCATAGCCATAGTATCTTCAATTAACCTTGCTTCTTCCTCTGCTCTCAATCTACCATGCAAGATAACTATTTTATTACTTAAAATAAGAGTCAGTATTTTCTTTACTCTTTCACTTATACCCATGTCTTTGACTTCCGAGAAAGGAATTACGTGCAAGCTCAAACCTCTTATTTTTTTGTTTTTCATTTTTATGTCTTATTAGCTAATCTAAATAAAGCTTCATAAAATTCATCCATATTTATCCCATCTTTAGCTGAAATACCTACAGTTTCATATTCTGGAAAAGCAGCTTCAATCTTTTTTATATCTGCTTTCTTTAAATCAATCTTGTTAGCAACTATCAAGATAGGTATCTTTCTAGCAACGAGGTTACCAATTATAGTAATATTAACTTGAGAATAAGGATTCAAAGAAGCATCCAAGACAACAACAACTGCTTCCATGTCGTCTAACCATTGAATAGATTCAATTATTCCTTGTGTAGCTTCCTTAGCCCTCTTCTTAGCATCAGATTTTTTAACTCCAAACTTAAGAAAGTCTTCATAGTCAATTTTGGTAGCAATTCCAGGAGTATCAACCATTTTGAAAATCATGGTTTTGCCTTTATGATTAATTTCGACTTTTTCTTTAAATTGAACATGCCTTGTTTCATGAGGGACTTTACTGACCATTCCAATCTCTTCACCAGTCCAGTCCTTACATATTCTATTTGCTAAGCTAGTTTTTCCAGCATTTGGAGGACCATAGAAACCAATCTTTACATTTCTCTTTTTCCCAAAAATAGCACCCAACATTCTTACAGAAAAATTCTTCAGTATTCTTAACATGTTTTTTTAAATTAATAGCTTTTAATAAATCTTCCCATCTCTAAAACCAGGTTGTCTTTTAGCTATTTCCTCCCTTATCTTCTCTTGTTCTCTACCTCTAAATAGAGGGATTTCAAACATTCCAGTTCTCTTTCTATCAATCTTTTTGAAAGCATAGCTTATCTGTTCACCATTCCATTTATTAGCATTAAGTTTCTTCTTAATAACATCATCATTTAATCTACTATTCCTAGAATTATATATGAAATTTATAAGGTTGTATAAATCATCTTTATTAGGGAATAAATAAGATTCATAATGTTTTTTATACCATTCCTGTAAGGCAATATACAAAATAAATGTGATAATAAATATCGTAATCAAACCAATAACTACCCAACTAGTAGGATATTTTTTAGCTATAAAAATATCTTCCTCATATTCTCCTACTTCAGATACAATTGGAGATATATAAGCACCAAGATCAATAAAACTAACTTTCCCAGGAAGTATAAATTCTATATTCTCCCCAGCAAGAGGAATATATGTACCAGACTGATAATCTCCTGAAATGCTTTCTGCTTTGTAATCTTTGGAGAAAGTTATTTGCTCTAAAGGATAGTCAATGATAAGATAATCTTTACCTTTACTAGCAATTTTTACACCAGGATTTATATTAATTTTAGTATACAGGCCCTCTTCACTTGAACCAGAAACTAAAACGACCTCTTCAAAACTAATTTGAGAATCATAATTCTCCCCATTTAGAAATATAATATTTTCTTTTAATAATTCTCTCTTGTCTTCAGGGACTTTATAGTTAGATATATTCTCAATATAAGAGACGTCGATACTTGAAAATCCTAGACTAAACGGTAAAACTCCCTTTTTACCAACCTTAAATCCATCAACTAGGTTTAATCCAATTAAACCTTCAACTATATTGATATAATCTGACTCATTTCTTGCATTTCTTAATCGACCATCAAGAACAATAATCTCTTTTTCAGCTTCACTTACATTTAATTTTTTATTAATATAATTCTGTATCCAGATAGGTTGTTGTTTAGTGTAGCTATTCATCTTATTTATCTTAATTTTACTCAAATTAAGAAGTATTCCTGCAGATTCACTAGCATTTCCAACACTAATCGAGAAAGTTTTTCTAGCAGTAAATCCTCGAGTATTTGTTAAGCTTACATCTAGATTATAATTTCCTGGAGAACCATATATATGTTCAACAACTTTACCACTAGCCGTTTTTTGTTCTCCATCACCAAACTTCCAAACTCCCGAAGTAATATTCTCACTAGTCAATGCAACAAAACTTGTCGGAAGACCTATAAATGCAAATTTAGGATTTACATTAAAATCAAAACCAGGTGTTAAGTCTAAATTTAAAGGAGTAGTAAACAAAGGTTTTCCAGTAATAAATAAGTTAAAACTAGTTTTATTATTTACTGTCTTACTAGGTGTTTTAAATTTGGCATAACTTAATTCAAGACTCAAATTCCCACTAGATATTTTAGAATCAGTCTGAGTTATTTCTTTCAATATATTTCTAGTTACGACATTTCCAGGACTAGCATCATATTCAATAGATATATTATTGAAATCTAGATGTTGATTAACTCCATAGAAAGCAACTGGAACTATGCATCCGGAAGTGCAATTTCTTTCATAATTCTCAGAGATATAATCATCTAAGTAATCTTCAATCTGATCCCCAGTACTTCTTGAAAAAGCATTCGCAATACTTAAATTTCTAATAAAATCATAAGGTAATGGTTTTGCAAATATTTCATAATCGAAGTCACCTTCTTGCACACCAAGAATATCTCCAGTTCCACATACTTGTCCAGATGTTTCGGCTTTAATTTGATATTTAGCATTTCCACCCTTCAAAGAGATACAAGCATAATATTTTCCATTAGTTAGAATTGGTTTTTCAATTATACATTTTTTCTCACCAACAGCAACGTCTAATGCTGGTAAATTACACTCACCAACAAATGCACTTTCATTATTAAAAAGTTCCATCTTCAAATCACCTTTAACACCATTAGTAGTATTTTCAATCATTGCTCCAAATTCATACGCAGGCGCATCTCTCAAATTAACTCTCTCGCATACTCCTTCTTGGGTAATAAGTAATTTAGAATATGAACCACTAGCTAAATTTCTATCAAAACATCCATATTCTTTTTCATCACTACATATAGCTTCTCTATTAAACAGGTTATTTTGAATCAAGAACTGATTATTTTCTCCAACATCGATTGTTATCTGTTTTGAGCAAGCAAGACCGACATTACTAGTTATAGAAAAATCTGCACTTCTAACATAAACTTCTCTACCTTCAAAATATATTCCAATTCTACTAGCCTGACTTTCAGAACTAATATCTAATTGATTAGTATCTCCAGTAGCACGATAATTTTTACCACAATTTGCACTATCGCAATTATAATCTCCAATAGTATACCCATTAGATCTTATTAAATCAATTAATTTAATGCTACCAGCATAACTACTGGTAATCAGAGAGTTAGCATTTTCATTATTAAAACTTAAAATAACATTACCCCTCACATTCTCTCCACCCGAATAAGACTTTACAATATCTTCACTAACATATTTATAACTTGCACTAGAGAAAGCACTAACAAATATAATTGAAATTAATACTAAAAAAATCATCCTATTTTTCATATTCTCTAATACCTTTTCTGGTTTAAAAACATAGCGCCATTAATCCTCTTATTTTCTAAACACCCTTCGTCTAAATAGGAACAAATACAACCCAATTATAGAAATTAACGATAACACTATCTGTTGAATTCCAAAGAAAGGCAATTCAATACTAGGCCTTCCACATGGAACTTCAAACACACCGCTCTGGCAAGTCAAACATGCTAGTTGTCCTGAACTAGTAGAAGTTATATTAATTAACTTAGTCAGTTCACCATTATCACAACTACTATCAACAACTGGAATAGCACTTTCTAAACAACTTCCACCAAAGTTACCTAAATTATCTACTTGAGTTATATTAAAGTTACAAGCAGTTTGATTCCATACACAATTGTAATTAACATTACACTCTGGACTTAAACCGTTTCTTTGAGCAAATGAAGAATATTCAAATTCTTTAGCACTATATGGATCAGATAAGCAATCATCTCTTAAAGTATAATTCGAACATGTGGTTATAGGGTTTTCTATTTGTATACATCCATTAGTTCCACAAATTTCTCCAACAGGACAGCAGAATCCATCTCCTCCAGAATTACCACAAGCAATTCCACTTTCTCTCGTATTAGTAATATTTTTTACTCTTCCCAAACTATCGACATTTAATCTCTGATAACCGTTCGCAATACAAGTTCCAAGTGTAAAGTTCCTCAAGAAAGTATTCTGTAAACTAATTACACCAACAGTATAATTAGCAATAAGTTTTATCTGCTTATCACCAATTGCATTTGATTTATCATTAGCTCGGTTATAATTTATACTCCCACTTGCATTTGCACTTCCATTTCCATAATTGAATACTCTTTCATTCCCATTAATTTTTCTACTCCAGCTAAAATTAATATTTGTAAATTTATCGCCAGTTAATGTATTAGTTAAAGTAATTCCATTACCAGAACAACTTACAGGTACATTAGAAGTAGAACTAGGACAATTTCCAGCTAGACAAGTAACCGTAGGCAAAGTAGTAGGGCAACTACTTCCAGAACTTTGTATAACATAACTTTCATTACCCCTATAATTAACACTAATAGTATCAGTAGCAAACTTGAACACTTGCTTATGGAATGGTGCATTAATATAAGTAAATAATCCAGGACCATCAGTAACTAATATTGAAACTTGTCTGTTTTGTTCAGCACATCCAGGAATATTAGCGTTAAGAGTAATTGTCTTCTGCCCAGCTCTAGAAAAGTTCATTACAAAACTCTTTTCATTTTTATTTACAATAGGTTCATTTTCTCCTTCAATTACCCACTGAACATTTACATTTTCTCCAACTCTACTCTGATTGAATTCAATACTCTTATTTGCGAAATAAATTCCACGATGATTTAACTTACCAACACCAGTAACGATATCTATATTGCAACTTCCAGGAGGAGTTATAATATTAATCAAATCAACAAATAACATACTACTAGTTATTGTCTGACCACTAGTATTAGCAATAAAGAAGAAAGTTCTATTCAACAATCCATCAGCTATCCCTCCAGGAGCAGCACCGCTTGTAGAAGCAATAACCTGATCACTAACATTCCAGTCAATCTTTCCTATTTTTGTTAAACTGTTGGTTATAGTAGTATTCAATCCAGCTACTTTTTGAGAACAGCTCGTAGCAAATAAATTCCCGCTAGAACAATCAGATTCATATATAGTTAAATTAACAGGCGCACCATAAGTTAAATTAGTATCAACAGTCAAATAGACAGTATTATTTACTGACACGGTAGAAACTGGACTAAAACTAAGCCCATCATAACTTTCCCAAAATGCTCTATTGAAATAGAAAAAGTTTTGACAACCACATTCATCTACTTCTAAATCGCAATCATCATCTATACCATTACAAATTTCATTTTGAGGCTGGTAAGTTCCTGTGCAAACACCCCATCTTCCTTCTCCTAAAGTTGCATCTAAGACGCATGTTTGAGTTCCACCAATTCCACAAGCACCACCTCTTTCTCCACAAGCCCTAGTATCTCCAACAGCACACGCACATCCTTCATCAATTCCACCATCGCAATCTTCATCCCTAGCCAAATCATAATTTCCATCTAAATTTTTAGCTTGACAAGCTTCACCACCAAGTGCAGGACCAACACCTATCTGTCCAGAAGTCGGAGTCCCAATATGACCATAATTACTTGTTCCACCAGAACAAATACAATCTTCACAAGCAGCTCTACAGATTCCAATATTACCAGCAACGGGAGGAGTAAATCTAATTCTCTGACTAGGAATTCCAGTATCACAAACTTCACCTACTTGCTGCATTCCATCATTACAATTAGTAGTTACAGAAATACATTGACAGCTATTACAAATTTCACCTATGGCACAAGAAAGAACGGCTCCCAATCCAGTATCACATTCTTCTCCTTGTACAATATCAACAACTCCATTTCCACAGAAGTTACTAGTAGTACATTCACCATTACTACAGACTTCTCCTGCAAGACAATTAATAGTATTAGTAGCATTGCACTCTGCTCCACAACTATCCACAATATATTGCCAATCGTCAACAGAAGGAACATCATAAAGACACTGACATGTATCAATACATGCTGCGAATGGAGGCACCACTGCAGTTAAACGACCAGAACAAGTAAGAGGGTTAGGACAACTAGGATTACTTAATATTTCTGAAATATCAGCAATCTCACACTGCTCAGGTAAAACAATATTTCCATCACCGCAAACAGGAGCAATCAATGGAGAGAATGCACCAAAATCCCAACCAGGTTGAAGAAAATTCACTTCGGGATGTTGGCTAGGAGCACTTACACTCACTCCAGTCCCATCACCAGAAATAGTAACTGTATGAGTTATACCATTAATATTTACTTGAGTGCTTCTACTTTCACCTTCCCCAGCACCAATAATTTGAATACTTGTAACAACTATTTGAGTTTCACCACGATTATTGATAATAGTTTCAGTATGAACTTGAACAGTATTACCATCAGACCTCAGTTTATTAGCAAGGGCTTCAGCAGCAGCAGGACTTAATGTACTTACATCTAATGGGGGAACTCCGTTGGGAAATATATTATTGAAATTTCTATTTTGATCCACAACTCGATTTATTAGTTCATTAACAGCCGTTGTAAGACCTGGAGGAGCGCCAAGCAAAAGCCCAGCAACAGTAACAGCAGTAGTAGTTACTAATCTAGCAACTTCCCCCCAATCACCTGCACGAATTGCATTGACAATATTAACTGGTAGCATAACGGCATCTCTAGCAGCTTGAGCAACTCTCTTAGGAATATTTTTAAAAAATTCTACTGCTCTTTGTATTAAAGTTTTTTTAGCATCTGGATCTCCTTCTGCTAATTTATTTCTAATCTCTTGATTTGTTCTTTCTTTAATTCCTTTTGTAGCTTGTTTAGCCTGTTCAGAATCACTTTTATCTGTATTTACTTGTACCTGATTTGCAGTAGATGTTGCTTCAGCACGCCCTTGTTGATTAGTATCTGCTGTAGGACGATTATCATTATCAGCAACAGAAGTATCGCTTGTAATTATCGCACTTGCAACTTGTGCAGCCTCAACACTACTACCTCCTTCAATAATTACTCTAGCAGCAGCGATAGCCGCTTCTTGAGCAACTTGTTCAGATGCTCCAGAACTAACTGCTTCTGCAATAGCTGCTTCCACAGCAGCAGTAGCCGCTTCCACAGTTTCCGCACTAACATGAGAATCTCCAGCAGCCTGGGCAGCAATAGCAATCGCTTCTATAACAGGATCTGGCTGAGCGTAAACAGGTTCAGAACTAGAATCGCTAGTATCTGGTGGAAGATTATCTCCTCCAGCCTCATTCATACCCCCATTGTCATTATCAGATGAACCTTGGAAAACACTTGCATAAACATTAGAACTTAATAAAAGAAAAATAAAAAGAAAGGCAATTATCTGATTATATAAATTATTCTTTTTCATTTTGATTTTTCTCCCAGAATTTTAGTGATGATAAATCCAAATCTGAAAAACTTTCCATTATAATCTCTTTATACCTATGCCAAGCAAAATATCCTAGAGAAAGTAATAATACCATAAATAAAATTATAATTATCATGAATATATTTTCACTCTTATTTTCTTTTTCCACTTGTTGAAAGAACATTTCCTTTTCTTCAGGTCTGAATATTGGTGGTTGTTCTCCAGGAGGAATTGTATCATTTAGAAAATCTTCCCTCGGAGGTAAAATTTCTTCTTTCACACTAGCTTGAGCATTACTTACATTAACAGGATTTATTTGCTGAGCAACTTGTAATGGGAATATTATTGGTTCGCTAGCATCTGTAGAAGTTAAGAAATTTCCTTTATACAATATTCTAGCGCCAGTAAATGGAAGACTTCCCATTCTTATAACTTTAACAGAATAATTAATAGTATGATTTTCTCCAGGAGAGAGAGTAGGCAATGAAGCAGAGTAGATATACAAAGGTTCACTTGCTTCTTGAGGAGCATAAGAAGTGAATCCTGAAGAAACTGGCTCAAAATAAGTTGCAAAGATACTATCTTCTAAACTTAAACCATCTAAAGGAGCGCTACCAGTATTAATTACAGTAGTAGCAAGATTAATTATATCTCCAACTTGACTATATGCACTAACCGTTCTATAAGCATAAGCTTGTAAATTTTTACTAACTATTTCTATTCTTAGTTTTTGAGTATAGGAATTGCTCGCAATAAAATTATATATCTTTCCCCCAACAGCAGCAATCTCAGGTTCACTCGAAAGCAAAGAAATTTCATTAGATTTTAATTCAAAAGTATATTGCTGTTGTAAAACTTTATTTACAGGTAATTTATCATCCAAACGATATCCAGGACTTAAAGATAGTTTTGAAGAAGAGTCAAAATCCTGATTGAAAGACACAAGAACATTTGTAACACCAACAGGAAGATTAATTCTCAAATCTCTTCCTCTTGTTTCAGAAACATTATATTTCGCATCATCTGGAAAACCTGGAAATGATATAGTTATTTGTGTAGAAGAGCTACCTGAATTTTTTAAAGCATATGACATAACTACTTGTGCAGATTGAGTATCATTAATGAGAGTATATCCTATAATCTGTTCTACACTCACATTTCCATTATAATATGAAACGGCTGAAGTAGAGAAACTCATAAACGCCAAAGCAAAAATAAAAGTTAAAATAAAATTACGGACAAACATCTTCAAACACCTCCAAAGGATCATAACCTGAATAGAAAGATCTATAGAAAGAATACTTAGTATCTCTATGCCATCCTCTAGCAAGATCTTCTTTATTCTGATTAACAGTATCAGTAATTGGAAAACCCATTAAATACGCGTAAAGTTTTTCTAAAAATATATTTTCATTTATAGCCATAAAATCACCATTAGCACCAGTAGCAAATAAAGTAAAAGATTGTTTAAATGTATTCTTAAAATCAATTTCACTCATATACCTATTATATTCATTCCATTTTATCCCATTTCCTGTGCTTGTACAAGTTTCAAATCTTCCAATTTCACTAGTTGTAGGTGCCCTGCCCAATATCTTTCTTAAATTAAAATTAACAGAATAAGTGCATTTATCAGGAGCTGCTTCATATTCTGCAGAATTATAAACATAAGTTAACAAATACATTTGCTGAGCAACAAAATTTAATCTTTGAGTTTCAGTGCTAAGATTCAAATATCCTGCAGGTACACATCTTCTTCCAGAATCTGGAAGTCCCGTAGATCCTGGATAGTTTTTAATCTTAGAAGCAAGTATTGTTTGTCTTGTTGTTATAGGCAAAGCACCATCTTCCTGTCTACCTATTTGATCATTAGAGATAGAGCCCGTCAAATAATAAGGCAATTCCCCATTAGACCATTCTAAGCTGTTTATTCTAAATTTGGAAGTTAAACTATTCCCTTGAGGTTCTACCATTCTATATTTACCCTTATACAAAATAACATTATATGCATGAGTACCTTTAGTTTGAAATGGTAATATTGATTCAGTAATTGCACTATACACACATTTACTATTTACACCCATCGCCCTTACTAGAGTAGTATAAGCAATAGAGAAGTCTTGACAATTACCACAGAAATCAGCTCCTTCAGGACATCCACATTGAGGTGTAACGTCCGTAATTCTATCAAGTGAGACCGGCCAGCGAGGTAATCCTCCATGAGTTTCAAAACATTGTCGTCTAGGAGTAAGATAACTCATATGCTCTTCAAGATATTCAAGTGCAGCATCCATATATTCTTCAGAAGTGTCAATAGAGGCTATACTAACCATATCGTGTTTTTCAGCATATTCAATAAGAGCATTACCTACCATTTCTTCTACATTTGAACCAGATATAGCTCCAAAAATTTCAGTATCTGCATTTCCAACTGTATCTGGAGTCATGCAGTCAAAGGGATCAACATTAACAGTAAGATAAGTTTCTCCAGAAAATCCAGCAGAATCATAAACTGTAAGATGAACAGTATATTCTCCAGGAGATGAATATTGATGATTGGTTCTTTTAACTTCATTTCCTCCAGAAGCAACTGTTCCATCTCCGAAATCCCAGTCGTATCTTTCAATAAATGCATCATCTCTACTTAATGATGCATCAAATTCAGTATTCTCAAATGTAAAAATTTTCCCAGGATTTTTTATATAAGCCCTAGGGGCTAAATTTATCTTCCCAGCATAAGTGACTGTAACATTATCAACAACAGGAGTATATCTATTATCTTCTGTAGAAGCTATAAATCTATACTGATAATAAGAATTACCATTATGAATAGAATTAATTGCCTGACCAGAGGAATCATAAAATGTTGCACTAGTCCCATCAGATCCAGTCCACGGAGCACTCAAGACAGCACTTTCACTATCTCCAGATCTAAACTGAAATTTAGCGTGTAAATCTCCAAAATTAACTGGAGGTAAAGAACCAGCATTAGCAGTTTCTAATAATCCAATTTCCCAAACTAATGGAGTTCTTTCGTGTAATCCTGGAACAACTCTAGTATATAATAAAATAGTGTACCATTCGCCTCCTGCTTCAGCAGTTTGTCTTTGTGGTAAATCAAAAACAGTTACAGTATTATAGTTTCCAGTAGGTTCCTTAGCAAGAGTAATAATACCTCTAAGATCAATATAAGAGATTCTATCTTGAAGTTCACTTATAGCAACTCTATCAAAACTAGATCCAGCAGGCAAGACAAATCTAATTCCATGTGCAACACTTATATCTTTAGGAAAGTAAACATAATCTGATTCATCAAATTTCCAAAATCCCTTAAGACCAATATCTGTGCCTGCCTGCACAGGAGAGGTTCTTTCATTTGCAAGCTGTTGAATCTCGCTCACACTTAACATTCTTCCATATAATCTAAGCTCATCAATTTTACCAGCATAATTTGTATGCATTGGAAGATCTTCTTGCATAAATTGCTGAGCGCCAATAACAAAAGGATAATTATTAACCATTGAAGCAGTAGAAATACCTCCCGTATATGTGCTTGCAAGATTTCCATCTACATATATTTTCATTTCTTGACTAGCCCTATTAAGAGTGAAAGAGATATGATGCCACTGACTAGCACCACTATAACTTGTTTCAACAATTCGGACATTTCTATTTGCGTCAATAATTCTAAAAGCAACTCCTGCAGAATCGCCATTACGACTAACAAATAAATCATAAGCACCAGAAAGAAGACCATCAAACCCTGGATTACCTCTACCTTTGGAAAATACTCCTGACCATTGGACAGATGGATCTTTAATCCAAACTGAACCTGAGAAATCTCCAGTTCCGATATTAAGATGATTAACTTCTCCACTTTGAGTAAGAAAAAGTGGTGGAAAAGGTCTTGAAAGATAATCATCAACTCCATCCAGAATTAAAGCTCTCCCTTTAACAGAATCACTAGTAGTATTTGCACCAAAAGCAACTCCTAAATCTAGTCTATGACTACTTGTATCCAAAGCCCAGGAAACAGTACCTTCATAGCCAGGTTTTTGAAAAGCAGCTTCTGCAGGATGATAGACACAAGGTAAATTAGGAACACCACCGCTACTAGTTAGCTGTCCAGCCCATTTATCATCGAATGCACATTTTGGACCGCCATAAGCAACATTAGCATGTCCTGCTTCCGGATAACTACCACTTAAAATTTGAGAATATTGCGGAGCGACTCTATTAGGTATTTTATTTCCATTATTCCATCTACTTGTTGTATACGAAGTCCAATACTGGTACGGTTTATAAGTGCTAGGAATAACTGAACCTGAAAAATCCCAGTAAGCAAGAAGAAGTTTGTTCAAATTGTCTGGCAAATTCCCAACTGCACCAGCAACATTTAATTTAGGCACTTGTAAGCTTCTAATTTGTTGTATCTCTGAAAGAGAAAGAGATCTATCGTAGATCATAATCTCATCAATCTTACCTTTAAATGGAGTCACACCAGATCTTCCATGAGCACCAACAAGAAATGAATCTTCCCAAGTTAGAGTCTCACTATAATATTCAGAATACGGATTGTTATAAGGCACAGCGGCGTAATTCCCATTTACAGTATTATCAGTATAAACAAGAGCATTATCTAAATAAAATTTTAATGTCCCAGGTTTTTCATAAGTTACAATAACATGATGCCAATTACTATCAATAGATAAATCAGCAGGAGTTTGATATAATTGTCCTCTTACAAAGAAGCCTATTTGACCTTGCATTCCAAAGGTAGTAACTGCAAAAGAATAATCTGTCGTAACACCATTTCCAGTACCTTTAGATAACACAGGTCCTCCATTTTCAGGTTTCACCCAAGCACTTATTGTAAAATTATCTTCTAATCTAAGTAAAGGATCAGCAGTAGCAAATGCATAATCATCAACACCATCCAGAGAAAGGGCGCTATTACCTATTCCCTGATTAGTTAACTGAGCATTATTAGCTATGCTACCACCCCAAATATCATTAGGTCTATTTGCTAATGTTAAAGGCACTGCACCAGCATTTGGAGAACCTCCAATATTTCCATTACCAGCGTTTCCAGGATAACCATAGCTTCTATCACTTAAGTCATTACTAAGACGTGTAGATGTATAAAAATCATTAACATTCCCAGTATCAAATTGTATAAAACCATATTCAGGAACATCAAGACCAGCATTTCTTAATATATTTTTATCAGCAAACTGATTACTTCCTAAATTCCAAGATATTTTTTGATAAGAAAGATCTGCAGGAGAGACATTAGCAAAAAGTACAGGAGATTCATATGAACCATTAGGTAAATATCTAGTTTTCTGAATAGCATTATCCCATTTAGTTTTCAACTGCAATTGTGAATCAGGATTGCGTATTTCTATTTCATATACTCCTGCTCTTTCAAACCAATTTTTAGGAACAAATCTAACATAACGTCCAGAAACAGGATTAAAACTATGACTAAATTGATGAGTTTGATAATTTATACCTCCAATCTCAGTTTGGAAAGATATTGCTCCCCTAGTTTTTAAGTCTCTATGTACTTTAGTGTACCCCAAATCATTTGACCCATAAGTTCCAAAGCTCCAGTAATCAGTATATGTATTTTTTAAACTTAATTCATCATGTCCAGTATATGCAACATTCCAATTAGTATTATCTCTTGAATAAAGAATCTGATAATCAGTTATAAATGGATAACTAAGAGAAAGAGTCACTTCACTAAAAGATTTTATACTACCCAAGTCAAGTTGTATATATGGGCTTGTAACATTATTAGGAATATAACATACTTCACTTTGTCTAGGATAGATAAATTCTCTCCCATCTAAAATATTACCAGGCGAACTGATAAGCCACTTATCTAGACGGATTGGAGCAGACATAAAATCATTCAATATTTTTTCACCATTAACACCATAGTAACTGGTAAAATCAATAACAACATTATTAAGATCGCTAGGGTTAGGAGGAGAAGTCAATCTAACTCCTGGATTAGGACAGATAAATCCAACTACATTTATACTTGCATCTGAAGCAAGATTAGGAAGACCAGCACGAAGAGGCAAAATATCAAGATTTTCAACTCTTCCAGCTTCAAAATGCTCTGAAAGAAAAGAAGTCTCATTTATCCTTATACCACAATATCCTGAAGGCAAAGGAACCTTTCCTATAGGACAACCACACTGCGCTATATTATTAATTAATCTTTGATCAGGGTTACAAAATAAAGGTTTTCTAAAAGAGCAAGTTCCTACTGGAGTACCATCATTACAAATATCTGTGCATATATTTGAACGGCATATTTGTCCTAAAGCACACCCTAGAGAGCAAGCACCCTGTGCTTCAACAGAAGAAGGAAATAAGAAAAATAATGAAGACAGAATAATTGATGTAAATATAATATAAATTATTACCCTTTTTTTATCAACTCTCATGCTAATAAAATAGAGATAATTCCTTTAAATACTTTAACAATTTTCTGTAAATATAATAAAACTATTATTGACGGAAAAGAGCACGAAGTAAACCTTCAAAAATAAGGTCTCCTACAAAATTACTAGCACCATTCCAACCACTATTATTATCTTTCTTTATATCTTCACCTTTATAACTGTTATATTTTTGACCATAAACTACCTTATTATCTAAATTATTTTTTTGATTATTTCCAGTTGTCGCACATCCGCTAACTAAAAGTAAACCACCAGCTACTAAAGCAGGAGCTACATATCTTGAAAGATTTCTAGGAACATAACTTCTCATTTCCATTATTTTCATACATAAAAAGAACTATTTAAATGTTTCTATTTGTTCCTATTATAAAGTAACAACTAATTATCTTTCTTTCTTCTAAACATAAATAAGTAAACTCCAATTATAGAAATTAACGATAACACTATCTGTTGAATTCCAAAGAAAGGCAATTCAATACTAGGCCTTCCACATGGAACTTCAAACACACCGCTCTGGCAAGTCAAACATGCTAGTTGTCCTGAACTAGTAGAAGTTATATTAATTAACTTAGTCAGTTCACCATTATCACAACTACTATCAACAACTGGAATAGCACTTTCTAAACAACTTCCACCAAAGTTACCTAAATTATCTACTTGAGTTATATTAAAGTTACAAGCAGTTTGATTCCATACACAATTATAATTAACATTACACTCTGGACTCAAACCATTTCTCTGAACAAATGAAGAATATTCAAATTCTTTAGCACTATATGGATCAGATAAGCAATAATCCCTTAGAGTATAATTTGAACAAGTGGTTATAGGATTCTCTGTTCTTTCACACCCATTAGCCCCACAAATTTCTCCAACAGGACAACAGATTCCATCTCCAGAATTTCCACAAGCAATTCCACTTTCCCTTGTATTAGTAATATTTTTTACTCTTCCCAAACTATCAATATTCAATCTCTGATAGCCATTATTTATGCATGTTCCAAGTGTAAAGTTCCTCAAGAAAGTATTCTGCAAACTAACCGTACCAACAGTATAATTAGCAATAAGTT